>JAAGKN010000501.1_pt1 | contig 127303 bp, 98 predicted proteins | sample 6206371 | NCBI WGS metagenome assembly JAAGKN01 (sample SAMN11533720, study PRJNA540317) | gut metagenome | isolation source: fecal pellets from male and female animal of same cohort | host: Peromyscus leucopus | place: USA:CA | collected 2017
GCCTTATCCGCACGAAGGGGGAGGTGGGTGTGTACACTGCCGCCAACAGGATTGTGCGGGTCGTGATTTCCGTGGTCACCTCCCTTTCTTCGGTGATAGTCCCGCGCATTGAAAGCGCGCTCAAGGGCGGGGATTTTGAAGGGTACAGGGCGTGTTTGGAGAAGTCGCTGCGCTTCACACTCGTTCTCGCCCTGCCGTGCCTTGCGGGTCTTGAGATTGTCGCGGACAATGCGATTTTTGTGTTCGCGGGGGACAGGTATGCGGGCGCGGTCCTTGCGGTGCGGATGCTTTCCCCCGTCATATTGATAGTGGGTCTTGCGAATTTCGTCGGCTTGCAGGTGTTGTTCGCGAACCGTCGGGAAGGCATGTATACGCTTGCGGTTTCGATAGCCGCCGTGTGCAACTTCATCGTGAATCTCCTTCTCATTCCGCGGCTTGGACTTTACGGCGCGATTTTGGGGACGGTGACGGCGGAGTGCGTGGGGCTTCTGGTGGAGGTCATCGCGGCAAAGGAATTTTTGCATGACGCGACCCTTCGCATTCAGGTGTGGAAGTATGTTTTGGCGACCGCATTGATGGGCGCGGCGGTTTTCGGCTTGAAATGGCTCTGCGTGGATACGGGACTGGCTTTGACTCTTGTTGTGTGCGTTGTGTCGGGCGCGGTCGTGTATGCGGCGGCGCTGCTTGCGGTGCGGGAGAGGATGATGACGGGAGTTTTGCGGAGCGTTGCGGGGAGAATGAGTAGGGGGAGATGAAATTAGCGGCAGTTGTTGTGTGGTATAATCCTGAGTCATTGGGAAAGGGAAGGACGGAGGAGAATGTTCTTGCGTACAGTTCATTTGTCGAGCGCGTCTATGTCGTGGACAATTCTTGTACGGACAACTCCAGTCTTTGCGAGAAAATTCAAAATGCAGTTTATATTCCATTGGGAAGAAATGAGGGCATCGCAAAGGCCTTGAATGTTGGCTGTCGCCATGCGCTTGATGACGGATTTGAGTGGTGCATGACAATGGATCAGGATTCGCATTGGGAGAAGGGCGAATTTGCGTTATACATAAGCAAAATTGAGGAGAAAATCCCTTTGCATAAGAGCGTAAAAAGTTTTGCGCCTGCGATTCGCAGTCCTGTTGCGCATTCTGTTTTGGGCGACATCAAGTGGAGAATTTTACATAGGATTGGGGTGTCTAGAAAGAATTTGCCTGACGAGGAATTTGTAGACCGTGCAATCTGCTCTGGCAATGTCATAAATTTAAATTCTTGGGAAGTTCTTGGCGGATTTCTTGAGGAGCTTTTTATTGACGAGGTTGACTATGAATTTTGTTATAGGCTGAGAAACTCTGGTTTTCAAATTCTGAAATTAAACTGTGTGTATCTTGACCATGTTTTGGGAGCGCCTAAAAAGACTTTTTTTCCAATTCCTGTTTCAAACCATAAGGGGGAGAGGCTTTATTATATTTTCCGCAACATGATGTATGTAAGTTACCTGCATCCTGATTTTGCAAGAAAGTACAGGTATGGAAATGTAATTATTAAAAGAATCTTATACAACATTGTACTTACCCTTTCCCCTATGCATGTACAGGGCATCAGATGCCTTTTTCGGGCGAGGAGAGATTTTAAGATGATGAAAAAAAGAGATGTAGAAAAATGACCATTTGGTATTTTGAGAAGTGTTGCAAGGAGAATAATGTGAGGAGAATGAGAAAATAATGATTTATGTATTGCTTTTGTTTCTCATAACGATTGACATCCTTTTTTTTATTTTCTTCGACAGGAATATATTATCGCCGAGCGTTATAGGAACAAGTATGTTTGTGGTAAGTACGCTGTTCGCTGTACTTAATGTGAATAATTGGAAATTCACTATTTCGCCACTTACAGTTTTAGTTATTTGTCTGTCTCTTCTGTTTTTAGGAGCTGGAGAATTTTTTGTTCACTTTTGCAACTACAGGCATAATCAGTTTAAGAAAATTGACTTTGAACAGGATAATGATGGAATTAAAATAAGCACCGGCGGTATTTTTTTAATTGTTGTAGTATTCGGAGTGCTTTTGGTTAACTATTATAGGGAAACGGTGAAACTTGCTGTGCAGGCAGGTTATAAAAGCAGTAGCGGGATGCTGATGCTTGCCTATGCAAGGACTGCATCGCTCAATAAACATGGAAATTATGAAAGGATAGGAAGACTGGCATCCTATTCGTATACTTTTATGCAGACTATAGCATATGTTTTTTCATACATATTCCTTTACAATAAAATAATTGCAGGAAAGCGACATTGTGCAAAATATTTGCTCCCTGTTCTTCTTTTGATCCCTTACATCATTCTATCAACGGGTCGAACAAGTTTTATATACCTAATTATGGTCTGGATTGTGGTTGGCTCCTGTTTTTATATGCAGAAAAAATGTTGGAAACCTAGATATGTCTTTAAGATAATTGGAATCGGGCTTGGAGGAATTGCGCTGTTTCTCTTGCTTTTTATCCTTGCTGGCTCTTTTAAATCAAACACAATTGTGGAAAATGCATGGAAAACAATTTCATTTTATACAGGACTTTCCATTCCCTCTCTTGATTGGTATTTTACAGAATCTAATCCACCGACGAATGAATATTTTGGTGAGCATGTTTTTTTCGGAATATATGGAGTATTAAATAGGATAAATCCTTCGATTCCTGATTTTTATGCTCCATGGTCGGAGTTTGCGACATTCAACCATATCAGAGGAAATGTGTATACGATAATACGGCGCTATCATCAAGACTTCGGATATTTTGGTTTGTTTTTCATGATGTTTTGTTTGGGAGCGTTTTATTCATTCTTATTTCTGCGACTGAACAATACAAGGAAAAATGCAGGTATGCTTATCTACGCCTTTATATTCTCTCCGATAGTGGAGATGTCGATAGAAGAGCGTTTTTTTATGAACATTGTTACTTTAAAAACGGCGCAGATGCTTGTACTGTCATACATCATGTTTAAGATTTTTATCAATGATTCTGGAAAGAGACTTTCGGCTTATCTTTTTAAGATAAATTTGCCGACTGCCAGAAGAGGTTCTTTATGAGTGCTGCTAAAATGATTTCAATAGCAATGGCGACATACAACGGCGAAAAATATTTGCGGGAGCAATTGGATTCAATTCTTGCGCAGACTGTTCAGGATTTTGAGTTGATAGTTTGCGATGACTGCTCCACGGACTTGACCATGCAAATTTTAAATGAATATGCAGAAAGAGATTCTCGAATAAAAGTTTTTGAGAATGAAGAAAATCTTGGATTCAAGAAGAATTTTGAAAAGGTTATAGGGCTTTGTTCAGGTAACTATATTGCATTGAGTGACCAGGACGATATATGGCTGCCAGAACATTTAGAGGTTTTATATAAAAATATAGGTGAAAAATCAACTTCTTGGGGTAATTCTTTGTTGATTGATTCTAATGGCAATTGCGCTGGAAAGAAACTTTCTGAAGGTGTTAGCTTTAATATTTTTTATGATAATTATAATATTCTATATAGACTTCTTTTTATTTCAGCTCCATTTCAGGGAGCTTCGAGTTTGTATACTAAAGAATTGATTGAATCCTCAATTCCAATTCCAAACGGCGTGAATTATCATGACGCATGGTTGGATGTTTCGGCAGTGTTTCAAAATGGAATTGCCTGCACATTTGAACCGATAACAAAGTACCGAATGCATGGTGATAACGCTTCTGGTCAGCATTATTCAAGCGCACCAACACACGATTTTAGAAAAAAAATCAAACGATTGTTCTCTGGAGAGAGGTATCAAACAGACAGAATAGTTTATTGCAATGAGCTTTTAAAACGGTTTCCTAATTGCGATGAAAATGCGAAAAAAATAGTACAAGAAGCCCTTGAGTTTCATGTAAACAGGTCACAAAAGAAGCATAGACTTAAGAGTGCATTTTTTCTAATAAAAAATTATAAAAAAATTTGGACAACGAATTCTTACAAGTATTTGTTTTTTCGAGTTCTCATTATTTTGACAAGGGGTTAACAAAATGACTAGTGCACTCATTTTCGCGGGCGGTTCTGGAAACCGCATGAACAGCCGCTCAAAGCCGAAGCAGTTCCTGCAATTGTATGGAAAGGAGATAATAATTCACACATTGGAAAATTTTCAAGGTCATCAGGCGATAGACAATATGGTTGTTGTTTGCAAGGAGGATTGGATTGGCTTCCTTGAAAAGCTCCTCGCAAAATATGCGATCGACAAGGCGAAGTGGATTGTCCCCGGCGGGGAGACAGGCCAAGAGTCAATCTTCAACGGGTTGAAATGCCTTGCCGAAAACAACGATGACAACAAGTCAATTGTGCTTGTCCACGACGGAGTGCGCCCGTTCATAAATGAGGAGACAATAGACCAGTGCATAAAGACCGTGCGTGAAAAGGGGAGTGCAATCACGGTGACTCCGGCAATCGAGACGATATGCCAGCAGGACGGCGGAACGATAGTTGAAATCACCGACCGCTCGAAGTGCTTTTTGGCGAAGGCTCCGCAGTGCTTTTTCCTTGAGGATATATATGCGAATCATCTGAAGGCTCGTGAGGAGGGCAAGGACAACTTCATTGATTCTGCGTCCCTGATGCACCACTACGGAACTACCCTCCATACGGTCAAGGGGAACACGGATAACATCAAGATAACGACGCCTGCGGACTTCTACACATTCCGTGCGTTGTATGATGTGAGAGAGAACCAGCAGATTTTTGGGATTTAGGGATTTTAATATGTGGAAAGAAAACAAGATTTTTCTAGAGGACTTGGAATACGGCTCAAACGCGGAATTTATTCCGTGGAATGAGTTCGCAGGCAAGACGATTTTTATTACAGGGGCGACAGGTCTTATCGGCTATACGCTTGCATCGCTCCTGCTCTACCATTCGCTTGAAAAAAAATCGGGCATAAGGGTTGTCGCCCTTGTACGCGACACAGAAAAGGCTCGCGAGCAGTTCAGCGGACAACTGACGGACAATGCGTCCATTGAATTTGTCGAGGGGTGTGTTGAGAATTTTAATGCAAGCAAAATCACACAGAAAATCGACTATGTTATACATGGGGCGTGTCCAACAGCGAGCGCCTTCTTCACAGAACATCCTGTCGAAACGATACGGACGATAATGAACGGCACGGACAACATATTGAAATTCTGCGTTGAAAAAAAAGTGGAACAGGCAGTGTTCCTGTCAAGCATGGAGGTGTACGGCGAAGTTTCCAGTCGCGAAAAACTGACAGAGGAACGGCTTGGAAATATTGACTTGCAGAACCCGCGTTCAAGCTATCCTGAGGCGAAGCGGCTCGCGGAGAACCTTTGCGCCTGCTACGCGAGCGAGTTTGGTTTGGACGTGAAGTCTGTCCGTCTTGCGCAGGTTTTCGGTCCAGGCGTGAAAAGGGATGACAATCGAGTGTTCGCCTACATGATGCGGTGCGCGCTTGAAAACAGGAACATAGAGCTCAAGACATCGGGCGAGAAGGAAAATCCGTATCTCTACACGATGGATGCGGCGACGGCGATTCTGACGGTTCTTGCAAAAGGAGAGCGAGGGAGGGCATACAACGCCGCGAACGAGGCGACATATTGCTCTGTGCGCGAGATGGGAGAGATTGCGCTGAAGGCGTTCGGCAAGAGCAACTTGAAGGTGCTTGTCAATGTTGGAAAACATGAAGACGCAGAAAAATATCCGCCCAAGTCCTCGATGAATTTATCATCTGAAAAACTACAAGGGTTTGACTGGCAGGCACAAACTGGTTTGGAGAGTATGTATAAAAGAATGAGCAGCGATAATGGGGGGGGTATAGACCTAATGGCTATTTGAATATGAGCGCGGAGAGATTGTGTGCGCTTGGTTGGTGCGCGAGGGTTGGATTGGATAAGATGTTTAGGAGAATGAGGGGATAAGGAATCCTTGGTTTGAAAACGGATATAGGGGAAATACAATAAGAATTTTAAATTGATAAAGTTTTTATAATTTTGGAGAATGTATGAGACTTAGTGAGATTTTGTTGCATAGCGGTTATGCGTCATATGAATTGACAGACTTTGAGAGGATGAAACTAAAGGAAACTCTCTTGGAGATTTTTAATGACATATCAATTGTTTGTGAACAAAATGATTTGGTATATTTGCTGGGAGGAGGCTCTTGTCTTGGCGCTGTGAGACACAAAGGTTTTATTCCGTGGGATGATGACCTTGATATGATGATGCCGCGAAAATCCTACAATAAATTGCCTGAATGTTTGATGTATGCATTTCCAGACAAGTATTTTTTTACTGGACCTGGATATTCTTCCGATGGAAAGTTCTTGAAAGTTCATAAAAAAGGCACAATATTTGAATCTTTTTTTGATAATCCAAATGATGGAATTGAAGTTGATATTTTTCCAATAGAATCTATTCCTAAGTGCAAATTTTTTAGAATTTTACATGGAATGAAATTAAATTTCTATTCTTTCATTGCAAGTTGTGTAAAATTGCTTAAAAATCCTTCTCCTGCTGATAAATATTTAATGCGCTTTAACAAAACAAAGCCAAAGATGCTTGTGCGAAAGGCTGTAGGCTTTTTATTTAGTTGGAAGAGCTATAGTTGTTGGATTTTAAAATTTGATGAGGAAGCTTCCAAGGAATTTAAGTCTGACTTTGTAAGTGTTCCATCAGGGCGCAAACATTATTTTGGAGAAATTCACAAGGCTAATGTATTTTTTCCTGTAAAATATGGCGAGTTTGAGGGGATAAAAGTGCCTTTGCCGAATGACTGTGAAACATATCTTTCAAAGCTGTATGGAGATTATATGCGAATCCCTGGCGAAGAGGATAGGGAAAAGCATTTTGTGACAAAAATTAATTTTGGAGAATAAAGTTAGAATAATGCCTAAAATCCTATTTGTATCCAACACCGCGAACTTTCAGAAATTCAATTTGCCTTTTATGCGTGATTTGCGCGACAAGGGGTATCAAGTGTTTGATATAGGACATCTTGATTCTGAGTATGAGTGGTTTCGTATGGGAGCAAAGAAGCGTATTGAGATTTCTGGAAAGCATTCCGCGGAGGTTGCGGGTAGTGATATTGGTGTTTGCAATGATGCGGATTATAAAAAACAGATTATGACGGTAATTGAAGAGGGGCTTTATGAAATATAAAATTCAAATTTATGCCTACGGGTTATCAAAAAAGAGTGCTTTATGACCCTATCCGTTCTTCAATCAGTATATAAAAAAGACAATCCCCAATTTCTCTCCGAGTCTTTGCGTTCTCTTGCCGAACAAACTCGCCCCGCTGATTGCATCGTTCTTGTGAAGGACGGAACGCTCACGCCGGAACTTGAAACAGTTATTTCTGAATGGCAGGAAAGACTTCCGCTGAAAGTCGTGGGATACAATGAGAATAAAGGGCTTGCCCACGCGCTGAACTTCGGCTTGCAGTTTGTCGAGACGGATTTAGTTGCAAGAATGGATTCGGACGACATCGCGTTGCCGGAGAGATTTGAAAAGCAGGTGTGCGCGTTTGAAATAGACGAGAGCCTTCAAATTCTTGGCGGAGGGATAAACGAGTTTTATATAAGTCCTGACAGGGAGAAGTGTGAAAAGACGAGGCTTTATCCAAAGAGCACGAAGAGGAATTCCAAAAAACTTTACAAAGGCACTCCGCTTGCGCATCCGACAGTCATGATAAAAACTTCTCTTCTAAAAGAATTCGGTTACAGCGAGAAAGTGAAGTGCAATGAAGACATCGACCTGTGGTTTCGGATTCTTGACTTTGGAGTCGAGATAAGGACATTGCAAGAGCCTCTCGTGAATTTTCGCATAACGGAAGGCACCTTTCGCCGCCGCTCGCTGTCGAAAGCGTTTTTCGAGTTCAAAATTTATTTTGAAAACCTTGTTCGCTTTAACGGTGTGAACAAAGATTTGCTCTATCTTTTTATGCGGTTCGCTTCTCGCTTTTTGCCGTCAAAAATTAACAGGAGAATGTACTTTTCAAAAAATCGGGAAAATTTATTCAGGGAGGATTTTATGCAAATCAGAACATTTCAGAATTCCGTATTTCAAAAAGGCGGGCACATTTTCCAAGCGTTGCTTGAATTTGAGGAGGACGGAGAGCGGAAAATAAAGGCCCGGCAGATTGACACGAACATTGAGAACATTGTAGAGATTTCTGCCGATGGAGTGGAGCTGTTTTCTATGACGCAGGATTCGGTGGTTTCGGTGTAGAGGTTTGATAGGGTATCGTAATATTTTACATTTTGTTATCTTTGCGAAACCTAACGGATATGTAGTTAACTAAGCGTGATGAAATAACAAGGTTGTAAGTAATGTGAGACAATTTGACTTCAAAAATCATAAAGTGATCTTAAGTCATTACAAAAAAGCCGCATACTATAATTGGTGCATGCCCTTTTTTATATTCTTTACACAATTGGGAATGAGGTAGTCATTCTTGACAAAAATTTAGAAATACCATACGTTAGAAATGCGGCTTAAAAATTTCGGAGGTCAAGAATGAATTTTTCCATAAATTATTTGGAAATCACGGCAGATGAAAATACATTGAATAACAATAAGGAAATTTATAAAAATTTATCTGCAACAAAATATGTTTTTAATGATTTTTGTGAAAATAACAGTGCAAAATCATTTTTCCGAGATTTCTTTGGAAAGAACATAAACATTCAGGCGATTGTAGGGAAAAACGGCAGCGGAAAAAGCTCTTTGATGGATGTGCTGTATATGATGGTCAACAACCTTGCTTTTTTCCTTACAAAAAATTTGAATTTGCCAGCCGCCTCCAAGATATATTACATTCCAAATTTGTATGCGAAAATATGTTTTTTAATTGATAGTAAAAAATACATTCTTAATTGTGATGGCAACAAAATGGATTTGCAATTAGAAAATAATAAACCTTTTGAATTTGATTTAGAAGACGAAAATTCTTTCTATGATGAAGGAAAAATAAAAAAAATTGCAAAATACTTTTTCTATACGGTTGTTTCAAATTATTCCATGCAAAGTTTTATTTCTTCAAATTACAACCAAAAGGTTTTGGAAAAAGAAAAAGACAGTTGGATTAACAGCATTTTTCATAAAAATGACGGATATATTTGTCCAATAGTTTTGAATCCTTTTAGAGGAGACGGAACAATTGATTTAAATAGGGAAATGGAATTATCAAAAGACAGGCTTGCCTCCTTATTGATATGGTTCAATTTGAATGAAAACTACAACGGCAATTCCCCATTTGCGCCGTATTTATATTCGCATATTGAGATAGAAGAAAGAGAGAATTTTATTGCAGAAAAATTTGAAAACTATTTTGAAAATATTTCCAATGAAAAAAAGTTTGCGCATCTTCAAAAGTCCGATAATAACTGTATTTTAAATTTTATTGAAGAAGAATTAAAAAATGACGATTCTTTTTTAAGGGAAATATTGTCAACCTATTCAGTGAATTATAATAAATTCAATAAATTCAAAAAAGAAGCCTGTGCTTATCTGCTGGTTAAGTTGATGTCTATACCTCGGAAATATTCTTCTTATAGTGAATTTGTAGATGTTTATAAAATAAAAATCGAAAACAGTAAATTGCGGTTAAATTCTAACAAAAATAAAGAAAAATCAATAAAAGTTTTTTTGGAAAAAATAAAAAACGACAACTCTCATATCACAAAGAAAATCAGGCGGACAATTCATTTTTTGCAGATACCTTTTGACAAGAATTCTATACAAGAAATCAATAATTATTATAATGAACATTATAAGCACAAGGAGAATTTTTCAAGCCCTTCTAAAATAGACGAACATTTGCCGCCATCAATTTTTTTATATGAACTTTTTCTAAAAAAGCAAATAGAAAAAGAAAATAAAAAAGAAACTGTTCCATATTCTGCTTTGAGTTCCGGTGAAATCCAAATGCTTCAAACTCTCTCCATCCATGCGTATCATATTGAAAACCTTATTTCAGTTCCAGACGATGACAACCGCCCGAAGTATAGAAACATAAATCTTGTTTTTGACGAAGTTGAAATTTGCTTTCATCCTGAATATCAAAGAAAGTTTGTAAAGCGGCTTTTAATGGTTTTAAACACAATCATCGAGGCGGAAAAAGGAGGTGTGTCATTCAATGTTTTTGTCATCACGCATTCTCCGTTTATGTTGAGTGACATTCCTGATTCGAATATCCTTGCGTTGAACGATGGAAAACGCGACTCCTCTTTTGAAAGCAAGACTCTCGGAGCGAATATTTACGATTTGCTTTCAAACCAGTTTTTTATGGAATCAGCGATAGGAGCGCATGTTGAAAAAATTGTTAATGAAATAATTGATGATTATAATAGTTTTAAAAATAAAAAAGATAGATTGAAAGAAAAATATGAAAATAAAGACGGTGAGAATTTCTATGTAAAATTCTCACAAGAAATCGGCGATGAGTATTTAAGAGATGTGATACAAGATATGATTTTGCAGATGCAAGGAAAGAATTATAAAGAAAGAAAAATCGAAAGTTATAAGCAGAAAATTGAGCAATTGGAAAACAAAAATGAAAAGAATTGAATATGAGAATGTTAAAAATTGTGAAAGAGAGTATTTAAAGGCACTAGGCTTTTTAGATGAAAAAGAAGAATTCACGGAGACATATAACAGTTTAAATAACAGTTGGGAAATTATCAGAGGAAACAAAGATTTTTCATCCCTGCTTTCATTACCAGAAGATGTAAAAGATTTATTAATTTGCCCTTATGAAAAATTGATATGTTATTTTATATTGTTACTGAAACTTAAAAAAGAAGATTATCAAAAACTCAAAGAGATTTTTGATAATAATGAATTTAATTATGAGAAATTCCGCGATAAAATTGCAACATTCTTCAAAGATAATGCTGATAAATTAAAAATCCATTCCTGCTTTTACTGCGATGCGGCATATACAGGAGTATTTCTTACAAGAAAAAGTAGGCAGACATTTGATGTTGATCATTTTTTTCCTAAATCTGAATATCCGATGTTTTCCTTGTCATTGTACAATTTTGTTCCAAGTTGCCAAGTTTGCAATAGCAGGATAAAAGGAGACAAATTTATAGAGTTGTTTTCTCTAGAGCAAAAGCTATTATCAAAGAATGGCTTGTTGCAGATTTCTCCTGCAAGTAAAAAATATGACATGGATAGCAATCTAACAATAAAAGTTTATCCGCAAAAGCAAGATAAAAATTCAGACAAGAAGGAACAAAAAATTGATAACGAATTCAACCAAGTAAATCAAAATGAAGGTTCGGAGACAGACAACGAATGGCATTACACTTCTGTGTTTTCAAAAAATCTTGAAAATTATAGAGTTATTTTTGATGTAAATGGAGAGACTGCTTATGAAAAAGTTGTCAAATCTTTTTTGCTTGAAGAAAGATATAACAACATCGCCATAAAATCACAAGCTTTGTATTTAATGGACTTAAAGAAAAAATATCCCGACAGCAATATCAAATTTTTAAGCAGTATTATAAATCAAAATGCTTTTGATAAAAATAAAAGGGATTTGATTTCTCCAGAGAAAATAAAGAAATCGATATTTCATAAGGACAATAAATACGCTCTTCTGCAAAAGCTGCGGAATGATATTATTGATTATGATATTTTTGATGAAGTGTGATTACGCCTCCCCATCCCCTCACAAAAAAAATTTCCCTTGACAATCGCCCGAAACTGTAATACCATTGAATTCAAATCTATGGATTAGGAAAAAAAATGTTCAAGTGGATTTCCAATTTGTTCAAAAGTTTGAACGCCAACACGAACCCTGCCGAAATCGCGCACGCGCTTTCTTTGGGCGTTTTGCTGGGACTGATGCCGAAGACGAACGCGCTTTGGTATATGATTTTCGTTTTCTTTTGTTTCGTGCGAATCAACAAGGCCACTTACGCGCTCGTGCTTCTGATTGTGAGCTATTTCGCATGGATGCTCGACCCGACGTTCGCTTCGGTGGGATATTCGGTCTTGACTTACGCGCCGTTTGAAAATGTTTTCGCGCGTCTCATAGACATTCCGTTCGTCGGCTTTACGAAATTCAACAACACTGTCGTGATGGGGTCTTTGGTAGTCGGGCTTGCGGCGTACATTCCGTTTTTTCTCATAGGATTTTTCTTCGTGAAATTCTGGCGAAAGCATGTCGCGCCTACGTTCGTCAAGTCGCCTTTGCACAAGGCGGTGCAAAAACTTCCGCTTTTGGGAAAACTTTTCGAGGCGGCGGAAGACAAATTTTTGAAATGATGGGGAGATTGTCATGAGCGAAAAAGATGAAAAGAAAAATGATGTTCCCGCGAAGGCGTCGTCCGGCGATAAGGCGAAAACGGCAGTCGACGAAAAGACAAAAGATTCTGAGTCCACTCAAATCGCGGTAAAAAAAGATTCCGCTTTGGTCGAAAAGAAAAAGAAAAAAAAGCGCGAGGCGAAAAAAATTCCCGCGAAAAAATTGCCGGGTCTTTTGAAGAAAAATTTCAAAAAGGAAAAAATCGAAAAGAAACTCTACAGGAAAATTTACGTTTCGAGCGACAAGGATTTGGTGCGCTCGCTTTTCGAGGAAAATCCGAAGAAGCCGGGCTGCCTTTGTATTCCCCGCGAAAAGATGATCGAGAAGCTCGACTTCAAGCGGCTCAAGCTTATCGCGAAGGATGTGAAAAGTCAAAAAGGCTCTTTCAAGCTCGTTCCTTTTCTCGCGGTCGTGATTCTGATTGTCGCGGCGTATGTGGCGGTAATCACTTTCAAAAATCCGCTGGTGAAGAAAGGGCTTACTTTCGCGATGCAAAAGGCGTTCGGCGCGCGCACCGACATTGGAAGCGTGAACGTGGAATTTATGAACGCCACGATTACGATAAGAAATTTGCAGCAGGCGAACAAAAAGTCTCCGATGAAAAATCTTTTCCAGATTGACAAGACCGAAATCAGCTTCAATCTCACGGAACTTCTGCGCGGGAAATTCGACGCGCGGAATATCGAAGTTTCGGGACTCGCGCTCGACACTGACCGCGCATATTCCGGGGCTTTGCCGAAAGAGGAGAAAAAGGAAAAAAAGCCGAATCCGCAAGTGGAGGCGATGATTGCGGAGATAAACCAGCGAAAGGATGCCGCGATTCTCGCCGCGCAAAAATCCATAGAAGACGCTTTCGCCGAATACAATCCCGTCAACATGATTGCGAACGTTCAGGAGAATTTGAAGTCGCCCGGCGTGGCGAGAGACACCCGCGCGCAAGTGGAAGAAGCCATCGTGCGGTGGCAGGCGAAGCCCGCGGAACTGAAAGCGCAGATTGACGGAATTTCTGCAAGCACGAACACATTCGTAAAGTCTATCGATTCTCTCACGAAAACTGATTTTTCGAAGATGAAAGACCCGAAGGAAATCCAGAATTTTGGCACGCAGATAAAATCCGCAATCGACCAGGCGAACGATTTGATGGATCAAAGCAAGTCGGTGACGAATGCGGTAAAAGGCGTCGTCGATGATGTGCAGGCGGACGCCATGCGCGTAAAGACAATTTCCGAAAATGTTGCCGACGCGTTGAAAAGCGACACCGCCTTGGTAAAGACGCAGCTCGACAAAATCACTTCGTTCAATTTGGACACGGGCACGAAGATTTTGAGCAACGCCGTGGATTCCGCGATGTACGCGATGATTGGAAGCTATTATCCGTATGTCGTGCAAGGCGTGAATTATGCGATGGAACTCAAGGCGAAGGCTTCGAGCGCGTCAAAGGAAGAGCAGAAAAAGGCCGCGAAGGAAGAGCCTCGGCACGAGCGTTTTTCCGGAAAGGACATTTATTGGAAGAGCGACCGCGTTCCAACATTCTTGATAGAGAACATTCAGTTCAGCGGCTTGGGTGTCGCCGTAAAAGGCACGGAAATCTCGAGCGATATGGACAAGCGCGGCGCGCCCGCCACGGTGAACGGCTCGTACAAGCAGGGCGACACTCGCACGCACAGGGGAAAAGTGCTTGTGGACGCGCGGACGAAGACTTCTAACCATCTCGTCGGCTTGGAATATTCAGGCGACAATTATCCGTTCGGGTTTTCCACGCCGTATCTGAACCTTGCGTCGAACACCACTTTGAGCGCGAGCGGCACGATTGACAGAAGCGGCGCGGTCATCATAGGCGCGGAATTCAACATGGCGAGCCTCGCCCTGACCGCCGATGAATTCGAGCCTGCCATCGCGTACAGGTTTTACACCGCCGCCCTGGAAGCCATCGACTCTCTCGTGCTTGGCGCGCAAATCGGGCTTGACGCGAACCACAGGCTTGTCTTAAAAATATCTTCGGATTTGGATCAACGCTTCAATACGATTTTGCGGAAGATTGTCAACAACGAATTGAAAATCCTGATTTCCGAGGCGCAAGTGCAGCTCACGAAACTTTTGAACGAGCAGTGCGGCGACGTGATGGAAAAAATTTCGGAATTCGTAGACATCGAAAACGGAATCAACGCGGAGAGCGTGAATATGGACAAAATAAACGCGCTCCTTGAGTCGAAAAGGAACGAGCTTGAGGCGAAGCTGAGGGAGCAGACAGAAGCCGCGATCGGCGAGGCAAAGGAAAAGGCGACTTCCGCCGCGAAAGAAGCCATCGGGGACGCGCTCAAAAACGCCAACATTCCGACGATTCCGTCGAAGGGAAGCGAAAAGTCGACCGGCAATAATTCTGCCGGCAGTTTGTTAAAAGGATTGCTGAAAAAATAAAATGGAGGACGGCGCAGGTTTACCATTTGTTACTGTTTTGAAAAAAAATTGTTTTCTCCGTATGAAGCGTGTCTGCGTTTTTTTGGTTCTCGCCGCGCTTTTTGATTTGCATGCGCAAGAATCGCTCGAGAAATTGTTGCTCGGATATTTTCAGAACAGCCTCGCCTTGCAGGAACTTTCAGGAAAAGTTGACAAGGCGATTTTGAATGCAAAGTCCACTTCGATTTCAAACGGAATGAACATTTCTCTTTCGACAGGTTCGATTTCGTTCAGTTTCGGAAACGGCGGAAGCTTCAATTTTACGCCGAGCGCGTCGCTTGGAATTCCCGCCGCGCAGAATTTGCGCTTCACCGCCTCTTCAAATGTTTCCGCGCGAAACGGCGAAAGCGAAATCAAAAACACTTCGCTCGGAGTGAGCGTGGACGTTTATTCAAGCGCGCGCGAAGAACGAGAAATCGCTTTGCTGAAATCCGAGCGCGCTTTGCTCGAGGCGCGGCGCGACTTGCAAAACGGCTTCGTGAATATGGAAAGCGAATTTTATACGAAGCTGAAAAATCTTTTTGAGGTCGCCTCGAAAATAATCACGGCGCAAAAGTCACTTTATGAGCACGCGTTGGAATTCGACGAACTGCGCGTGCAAGGCTACAGCGCGGCTTCTTCGAAATATCGGCTCAAGCAGATGGAAGTGGCAGGCGATGAGCACGACGTGGAAATGTATCGGCACGAACTCGAGCGCGAGACGAAAATCTTCGCGCAGGAATGCGGAATGAAATATGATTTTTCAGACGCGATGGAATTTCTTCCGACGAAAATTCCCGAAGTCGTCGCGACGGACATTTTGGATTTTGACGCGGAAAATTTCGCGGAAACTGAAAGCGCGCTTTGGACGAACGAAATCAATTCGAAAGCTCGCGCGGCGGACAAGGCGTTTTCGGTGAGCGTGAACGCGGGCTACACTTTTGCGAATACCGTGAATTCTTTTATGACGAACGCGATGGAATACGGCGACACGATTGACTTTGGCTCGGCTTTGTCGTGGCAAAAGACTGGATTGCAGGCGAGCGCGGGCGTTTCGTTTCCAACAAGTTCCGCGAATTTCAATCCGCTTTACCGCCTGAGTTTTTCGTTCATGCCGAATCAATTTCGCTTGGCGGCCGTCCAGAAAAAAGTCGAAAAGGTCGACGAGCAGCTGGAATTGGTCGCAATCGAATCGGCGCGGAAAAATTACGAGACGGCTTTGGTGGCGCAGCAAAGTTCGCTCGAAGAGTTGCAGTGGGCGGCGCGGACGAACGCCGAAAGTTTTGAAACGTATTCGCAGCTCGAAGACGACACGGCTTCTTGGTATCGGCGCGGCATCATCACCGAAAGCGAATATCGAAGCGCGCAAGTGAACAAGGAAAATTACCGGATAAAGATTTTAATCAACGCGCTCGACTTGATTATTTACAACAACAAGACCGCGACGCTTTTCACGAGGGATGAGGAATTGAGAATTGAGAATTGAGAATTGAGAATTGAGAATTGAGAATTGAGAATGATGGGGCGCGGATGTTTTTGTTTTTTATCTGTGTCTAATTTAAAAATGCGATTTAAAATGAAATATTGAGAAATGGAGAAAATGAAAATTGGCGAAAAAAACTGTTTCTAAAAAGCGCGCTTTTAAAATAATTTTGGCAAGCGTGATTGCCGTTGCCGTGATTGCGGCGGCTTTGGTCGCGGTTCGTTTTGCGCTCAACAAAAACAAAATCGGCGACACGGTTTACACTGTGCGAAAGGAAGTTTTCGAAAATTCTGTCAGCGTCGCCGGCGTGGTGAGCGCGGCGCAGGAACAGACTTTGCAGGCTTTGAGCGACGGCACGGTGATTGCGGTCTATGTCAAGCAGGGGGACGAGGTCAAAAAAAACGACGTGATTATCCAGATGGACGCGAGCGAACAGCAATACAATCTTGCCAAGCACGATTATGAAATGGAAACCACTCGAATCACTGGCTCGGCGCGTCAATACAATTTGATGCAAACGCAACGGCTTTCTCTCGTGCAAAAAATCGCCGAGCGCAAAGTTGTCGCCACGTTTGACGGAATCATCGCCGACATTGATGTGGCGGTCGGAGATTCGCTTGAAGCGAAGGATTCGGTCGGAACGCTCGTGGACATTTCGCATTTGATTGCCGACGTGGAGGTGGCGGAAACCGACGTGGCGAAATTGAGGGCGGGGCAGGAAGTGCAGTTTTCTTTTCCCGCTTATGAAGGCACGATTACGGGGCATGTCGTCGGATGGCCGGCGATTGGAGAAGTGACGAGCCGAGGCGCGACGGTCGTAAAAGTGCGCCTTCGGATAGACAACTATCCGCGCGAATCGATTTTGCCGAATTTCTCTTTCAGCGGACAAATCAAAATCGCGCCCGACGAAACGTATCTTTTGATAGAGCGCGAAGCCGTCGGCAGGGACAGAAACAATGCGTTCGTAGTGGACGCGAAAACGGGCGAAAGGAAAAATGTGAAAGTAGAAACGTACACGCGCGAGTTCGTGAAAATTGTCGATGGCGACGTGACGGAAGGCGAAACGCTCAAAGCGCAAAGCGCGCCGATGAGTTCGGGAATGATGCGCAGGTCGGGCAGGGGCGGCGGCATGGCACCGCCGAGACGATGAGTTTTTTTTTTCAGGAAAAAATTATGAAGAAAAAATCTGAAATTCTTGAAAGCGAAATTGACGCGAAAAAAAGTAAAAAGAAAAATTCAAAAAAAGACGCGAAGAAGAATTCCGAAAAAGAAAAGCATGGCAAAAATTCCTCCGACAAAAAGAAAAAAAAGTCGAAAGAAAAGTCAGCGAAAAAAAGCAAGAAGAAGGAGTCCGAAATTTTTGAAAGCGAAATCGGCGCGAAGAAAGATTCAAAATCTTTTGTCATTCCGACTGAAGCGACGAAGCGGCGCAACGGAGACTCTGGCGAAAAAAATATTTCGGCTTCGTTCGAATTGTCGGCAGACAAATTGGAAATGACAAATGGAAATTTTTCAAAAGAAAATGAAATTGCTCCGAAAGAAAATTTCGCGAATGAAACAATCGCGCCGCAAAAAAGCAATTCTCAATTTGCAGACGAAATCATTTCGCTCGAAAATGTCAGGCGCATTTACACGATGGGCGAAACTCAAGTGCAGGCTTTGCGCGGAATTTCCTTCAAGATAAATCAAGGCGAATTCGTCACGATAATGGGACCTTCTGGTTCTGGCAAATCGACGTGCATGAATATGATTGGTTGCCTCGACCGACCTTCCGAAGGCGTGGTGAAAGTCGGCGGTCGCGAAACCGCGCTCATGAACGAAAAGGAACTTTCGGTTTTGCGCAATCGCACGATTGGATTTGTTTTTCAACAATATTTTTTGCTGCCTTCAATGAGCGTTTTGGAAAACGTGATGCTTCCGCTCAGATATTCTGGTATCGAACGCAAGGAAAGAATCGCGCTTGCGAAATCCGCGCTCGAAAAAATGGGATTGCAAGACAGGATGAGCCACAAGCCGAGCGAGCTTTCGGGCGGACAAAAACAGCGCGTCGCGATAGCGCGCGCGACAGTGACAAATCCGAAAATAATTTTGGCGGACGAGCCGACCGGCGCTTTGGACAGCGAGACCGGCCGCGCCGTGATGAATCTTTTTTGGGAAATAAATTCCGCCGGAACGACTGTCGTAATCGTAACGCACGATCCGCGAATCGGAGAGGCGAGCCGCCGTTGCATAAAAATTTTCGACGGAAAAATTCAAAGCGATGAAATGCTAATGCCGAAAGAATTTATGTAGGAGACGGCGGTGCTTGAAGATGGTCGAAACGATGCGTGGAAATTTGAATTCATATCTGGGATTTTTTTAATGGGGGAGGGTAGAACGCTCTTGCAATTCCCATCCTTGACAGACAAAAAAAATCTTGCTAAAATGAATTTATGTTGGCGCAAAGCAATGCCGTAAAAAGAGTTGATTTTCAAAAAAGCGTTTTTGCGCCGCGCGAGAATTCCGCATTCCCTTTTTCTCAAGAAAATTATATTTCCCAAATTGAACGATACGGCTTGAAAAATGTTTGGCGCGAACTTTGCGATTTTTTGATTTGCGATGGCGTTCAAAAATTCTGCGAGAAAGTTGTTGACTTTTATGAAATCGGACGGCTTTATGAAATTGGACTTGCTCATGAAAATAAATTCAGCAAAAAGCAATGCGGAAAATATTATACGCCGCACGATGTGAGCGCGTTGATGGCGAAGCTTTTTTGCAAAAACGAAAATCTTTCGGCTATAGCGGATGTCGGTTGTGGCTGCGGAAATTTGATTGTAGCTGTCTTGGAAGAACTTGAAAAAATCGGCGCACTAGAAAACGCCGTTCAGAATGGAATTTATCTTTTTGACAACGATGAAATTGCGCTGGAAATTTGTTTGACTCGGATACGCGCACGCTTTGGAATTATGGAAAATCGGATTCATAAAATTTGTGACGATTTTCTTTCGCTGGAAGGTGTTCCAAAAAATATTTCGGTCATCGCGAATCCGCCTTACGTTTCAAATTGTCGCGTTGATTCACTTGGAGCGGATGTGACGTGCGCCGCTGATTTGTACATTGCTTTTTTTTCAAAAATCTGCGACTTCGCGCAGAATATTGTGATTGTAACGCCACAATCATTTATCGTCGGGCAAAAATTTTCGATTTTTCGAAAAAAATTGAATGAAAATTTTTTTGGCGAAATTTTTTCTTTTGACAATGTTCCTTGTCCGCTTTTCAATGGAAAAAAAGAAGGTGTTTTTAATACGAACAATGCAAACGGAGTCCGCGCTTCGATTTCAACTCTGCACAGAAAAACCGAAAACTCTCCGAATGGATTTTTGCTTTCGCATTTGATTCGTTTCAAGTCGGAACAGCGCGAAAAAGTCATTGATGAAAAATTTCTTGAAACTACGCTCGGTACAATTCGGCAGGATTTGTCGCGTCCGATAAAAGCGTTCAATTCGCTTGAAAAATTCGCATTTGGAATTCTTGAAAATTATTTTGAATTGGAAGAGTTGCTTGTGGAGCGCGAAAATGAATTTGCGATTTGCGTGGCGACTTCCGCGCGATATTTTATTTCCGCTTCGAAATTGCGGCAAAAGCGTTCGGGCTTTTTTGAGATTTTCGCGAAAGACAAAAAATCATTCGACTTGCTTTATGCGCTTTTGAATTCAAGTTATTGCTATATGTGGTATAGATTTTTTGACGGCGGAATTTTGCTTCCAAAATCGTTGCTCAAAAAAATTCCTGTTCCACGGAATTTGCAATTCGGTGAAAAAAAATTGTCGTACTTGATTTCAAAAATCATCGCGACGGAAGAAAATTGCAAATCATACAAAAAGAATGGTGGCGCGATTCAAGAAGTGGTAAAATTTCCAGAAGACACGAGAAACTCGCTCAACAAATTTTTGTTCGGGGAAATCGACTTTTCGCCATTGCATAGAAATTATGAGGACATAAAATGACTGTTTTGGAACACGAGGAAAAGATATCGGAATTTTTTGTTAATCATCTCAAATCGAAAAAGCTTGAGTTGATTGTTCCTGTGAAGACAATAAAAAAGATGAACGCAATTTACAAAAGTGTTTTCCATTCCGCAAAAAATTTTGAAGAATTGAATTCTTGTTTTCACGAATTCGAAAATCAATTGAAATTGTCGCCTGCGGCATTCTGCGAATTGAAAAAACAGTTTGAAAAGCAAATGGCACTTCAGCCAAGTATTTTAACGGAATGTTTTATCGCGCAGACTTTGGCGAATTTTTGGGGACTTGACAAATTTGAAGATTTAGATGCGAAAGGTGTGCTTCCGTCGGAAATCTCTAATATTCTGTTCGGCATAAAAAACAAGCGGGATGGTGCTTCGTTTCGATATATCTATTTCAATGACAAGGCGGATTTTGTGCTTGTGCAATGTGGAGACTCTTCCACAATAGATGCGGTTTTCATAAAAGAAAAAATCGGAATTCGCATTGAGTTCAAAGAAGAATTGGCAAAAATAAATGAGGTGGATATTCCGTCTTACGGCGATGACGGAAAACTTATTGTAAGCGGCGACTTCAAAACGAAATATCCGTACTATGCGCCGTTCGTAGAAGTCTTCAATCAGCAGACGAATGTCTTTGAAATGATTGGACACAATTTCAAACTTGCTGATTATCTTGATGAAGAAAATTCTAAAAGAATAATCGAAAGTATTGTGGACGCGAAATTTATCAATGCGTATGTTTTGCTCAAAGGAAATACTTTGGTTCCCGTGCTCGGAAGAAATTTGCATTCAAGTGTTGGCTTTTCTGGTTCGGAAATTCGCACGGCGGGAAAGAATGCGAAAAAACTTTGGTCAGTTGATTTTGCTAAAAATGAAATCTTGCGGCTTGGCGGAAAAATTGCGTACGGAAAAGTTTTCCTTCCGCTCAATGAAAAAATGTATGTCACAGGGCGTGGAATGGACATCGTTACTCGATATAAAATCAATCCATTGATTTTCGTTCGCATCGAATACACTCAAGTTGAAGGCGGAATTATTTCGTTCGACTTTGAAAAAATCGAACAGTTAAAACCAACTATTTCGTTGCATCTTTCGCCTTTGTAAGTTTGCATTGAGGAAACTAAAAAACTATGTTTGAAGATTTTTTAAACGCGCTCGCCAATTTCAGGCGGCAAAAGATGCGGACGATGCTTTCGGTGCTCGGCGTGATAATCGGCGTGGCGAGCGTCATCGTCATAATGAGCATGGGGCAAAGTTCCACGAAGCAGATTCAAGACACGTTCGGAAACGCTGGCCTTGACATGGTGAACGTTTCGGGCGGATTCATGCGGCGAAATCGCGATGCCGTGACTTTGCAATTCAACGAAAATTTCCGCGAAAATCTTTTTGCGAATGTTCGCAACATAAAAAAAGTTTGGTACAAAAATTCGCTTTCCGCCACGATTTCGTTCGGCGAGACGAGCGTGAACGGAAGCTGCGAGGCGGTCGAAACTGGATATTTGGAAGCGTATTCGATGCAGCTTGAAAGCGGAAGGTTTTTTTCGGTCACCGAAAATTTGGCGGGCGCGCAAAAAATAATTTTGGGAAAAGAATACGCCGACTTGCTTTTTCCTTCGGGTGACGGAGTCGGGAAAAATGTTCTTGTCACTGCCGACAAAGTTTCGTTCGGATTTGAAGTCGTGGGAATTTTAAAAGAGCAGAACACGGGAATGGAAAACAGTTCGAGCTCGACTTACATTCCGCGCGGATTCTACGCGAAAAAAATCACGCCGAATCCTGAAGCCTCCACAATTATGGTTCAGGCGACTTCAAACGAATTTTCCACGCAGCTTGTTTCTGACATCACGGAATATTGCCAGGAACTAACGGGCACGGAAGGAAGCGTTTGGGTAAACTCGATGCAGACGATGATTGAACAGATGAACACAATCACAAATTCGCTGAGCGTGATGCTCGCGGCGATCGCGGCGATTTCGCTTTTGGTCGGCGGCATCGGAATTATGAACATAATGATTGTGACTGTCACGGAACGCCGCCAAGAAATCGGAATTCGAAAAGCGTTGGGCGCAAGCCCGAACATAATCCGCCGTCAATTTTTGATTGAGTCTGCGGCTATCACCGTGATGGGCGGCATTGCGGGAATTGCTTTCGGAATCTTGATAACGCTCGCCGTGGAATATGTGCGCTCGTTGAGTTTTACCGTGAGCACGACGAGCTGTTTCATCTCGTTTTTCTTTTCGGTTTTCGTCGGAGTATTTTTCGGATTCAGTCCCGCGAGCCGCGCCGCGAAATTGGATCCGGTGGACGCGCTCAATGGCGAATGATTTCACATCAACATCGACTTGGGAATCTTGTAGACGCTGCCGCAATTTTTGCACGAGACTTCCAGCGGGTCTTTGTCGTTTTCAAGTATGTCCTGCACTTCCGCCTTGCCGAGGTTTTTGATTGATTGCGCGAAGCCTTGCGCGCTGCACGGACAGTCGAAAATCACGTCGCGTTCCAAGACGATTTTCGGATTGAATTCGCGGAACAAATTTTTTATGAGAGCGTCGCGTTTTCCGCCTTCCGAAAACCATTGTCCTAAAGACGGCGCGCTTCCAAACGCACGTTCCGCGCGTTCGATGAGTTCATCGTGTTCGGAATTCGCGTTCGCTGAATTGGTGAGCGGCGCGCCTTTTGAAGATACCCCTCCCATTGCCGGAAGCGCCTGCATGAAAAGTCCGCCTGCTCCTACGACGCGTCCTTTTTTGTCAAACTGAATTCCCGTGTTGAACGCAGTGTTGATTTGCTCGGACTTCGCGAAATGCCACGCCAAATCTTTCGCTATGTTCCGAAAGCGGATTTCGGTTGTTCCTGTATGCGGCTCTTTTTGCCCTTCCGTGTCGCGCGTAATCGTGACCGTTCCATAGCCGAAAAATTCTGTCAAATCCCAATTCGTGATTTCATGTTCGATCGGAATTTTGTCCTGGAAAATATAGCCGCGCACGTAGCCCGTAGAATCCGCCTCGACGGAAAATCCAGCGGCAGGTCCGTTCGTGTCGTAGCGAAACGTGAGATGCTCGCGACCTTTCATCGTCTGAATCATCAAGGCGGTGCAAAGCGTCGCCTGTCCCAAAATCATCGTTTCCAAAATGCCGAGATTGTGTTGCGCGCGCATTTGGTTTACCATTCGAGTGCCGTTGTAAAACGCGCCGCGAAACATTCCGTCGGCGGCGACGAAAACCGTCATTCCGTCCGGCTCTCCATTTTCCAATTGCGTCAAAAGTTCTTCGTCCAAAATTTTTTGCCGTATCATTTGCAAGCATTCTAAATTATTTTTGCGCGAACGTCAATAAACGCCTGTGGCAAAAATAATTTTTTTGTGCTATAATTTTAAAATGCGAAACTCAAAAATCATTTCGACAATTTTTTTGGAAAAAAATATATGGAATCTTTTTCGCGAGAATTTTCTGCGAATTTTCTTCGCGATATTGATTTTGTCCGTATTTCAAAATTTAATTTTTCCGCAAACAAAAATTTCATTCAAAAATTCCAGCGCGGACGAAGCAAAATTGGCAGTAAAAAATCACGTTCGAAATATGACGATGCGGGAAAAGATTGGACAGCTGTGCCTCATGAACTTTCGCTATTTTTCGGAAGACGATTTTGAAGACAAGAAATTCGCCGACGCGCTCACGGTCGAATCGCCTGAAAAATTCCGCGTGCTGGAAAAAATGAATCCCACGATTTATGACGTGGTGAAAAACTATCACATCGGAGCGGTGATTTTGTTCGCCGAAAATGTGGGCAACGCGGATTTGGCGAAACGCTTTATCCGCGACTTGAACGGTGCCGCGCTTGACGGAAAAAATCCGCCGCTGCTTTTTTGCGCCGACCAAGAGGGCGGCAACGTGAACCGTCTGCGGGATTTTATGATGCCGAGCGCGATGGCAATTGGGCGATGCGGAAATTTGGAAAACGCGTTTTTGGCGGGGCAGGCGAACGGACGCCTTTTGCTTGACTACGGCATTCATTGCGACTTCGCGCCGGTCTGCGACATCGCGTCCAATCCGGCGAATCCTGTGATTGGAATCAGGAGTTTCGGGAGCGACAAAAATTATGTCGCCGAATTTTCCAATGAGATGCAAAAGGGGATAAAAAGTGCCGGAGCGATTCCATGCGCGAAACATTTTCCCGGACACGGCGACACGCAGACGGATTCGCATTTGGGCTTGCCTCGAATAAATTCCAGTTTTTCAAAATGGAAAAAAAATGAAGCCGTGCCTTTTGAAAAAAATATTCAAAATGGAATTCCGATGATAATGACCGCGCACATTCAGATGCCCGGACTTGACTCGAAAAAAATCCTCGCGTCGAAAACCGGAAATAAAATTTTCGCGCCCGCTACTTTTTCAAAAAAAATCCTCACGAACATTTTGCGCGGACGATTCGGCTTTGAAGGCGTAATCGCAAGCGACGCGATGGACATGCAAGCCGTCAGCGACAATTTCACTCCGAGCGAAAGTTTTATTCTCGCGGTGAATGCCGGCGTGAATTTGGTTTGCCATCCAATCAATGTTTATTGCGAGCGCGACTTGAATTTTTTGGAGCGGCTTTTTTCGGAAGTGGAGGCCGCCGCGCAAAACGGCGCGCTTGATTTGGAAATGCTCGATGAAAGCGTGGAGCGCGTTTTGCTTTTGAAGGCGGAATACGGAATCATCGAAATTCGCGATGGAAAAATTTTTCCCCTCCCGCAAAAAATTGTTCCGATGAGCGCGCATGAAAAATTCGAGGCGGATGTGCTTTCGCGAAAAATCCAAAGCATTGCCACGCATTTCACTTATAAAAATAAAGTCCGCGTAAAAAGCGACGTTTTGTTTTTAGTGCCGCATGAGCAAAAAATGAAATGGATAGAAAATTATTTTTCGGATTTTCAAAAATCGGATTTGTATTACGAAATAATTTCCTACGAAGGCGAAGATTTTGCGAGCGATCATTTGAAGGAAAAAATTCGCGCGGCACAAACGCTCGTGATTTTCACGCAGTTGAACGGCTACGCCGTGGCGAACAAAAAAAATTGGCGGGCGGCTTTTCCGGCGGATTTCGCCGAAATCGCGAAAGCTTTGGACAAGGCGCGCGCGACAATTTGCGTGAGCACGAACTTGCCTTACGACCAAGAAATTTTTCCGCGAGAAGAAGGCTTCGGATTTTGCGCGACATACGACTACGGCGAACGCGGCTACAAAACCGCGCTGGAAGAAATTTTTCATTTCTCCGAATAGTCGAATCTGATTTCGCGTTATAAGAAACGGAGAACTGTCTGTCGAAACCTGCGTTGGTCGGATATCGCGATGTGATTTCGACAGGCTCAATTACCTGTGCATCGTGTTGCCAAATCGGATGTTGCGCGTGTCGAAGACTCTGCTTGCGTCCGTGTTCTTTCCGATCATCTGAGTCTGCTTTTTCACTTGAAACAAATGCCGCTTTGGAATATAATAAAAAAACAATTTATTTTTTTTCAGAGGCAATTATGACAGAAACAAATTCCAAAAAATCTGACAACGCGACAAAGGGGGCGGCGCGCGCTCCGCATCGTTCGCTTTTTTATGCGATGGGCTATACCAATGAAGAACTTTCGCGTCCGCTTGTTGGCGTTTGCTGCGCCAAAAACGAAATCATTCCGGGACATATCGAGCTTGACAGAATCGCCGAGGCGGTCAAGGCTGGAATCCGAATGGCGGGAGGCACTCCGATTGAATTTCCTGCGATTGGCGTTTGTGACGGAATCGCGATGGGACACGAAGGGATGAAATATTCGCTTGTCACGCGCGAGCTTATTGCCGACAGCGTGGAATGCGTGGCGAAGGCGCACCAGTTCGACGCGCTTGTCATGATTCCGAACTGTGACAAGATTGTGCCGGGAATGCTGATGGCGGCCGCGCGGCTTGACTTGCCGACAGTTTTTTGTTCGGGCGGACCGATGATGCCGGGTCATTTGCCGGGCGCGGCTTCGGACGGCTCGAATCCTTATGGCGGCAAGAACCTTTCGCTCACCGACATGTTCGAGGCGGTGGGAAGTCTCGCCGTCGGAAAGATAAACGACGCGCAGCTCAAGGAAATGGAAGAGCGGGCGTGCCCTGGGTGCGGCGCGTGCAGCGGAATGTTCACCGCGAATTCGATGAACTGCCTTGCCGAAGTTTTGGGAATCGCGCTTCCCGGGAACGGAACTATTCCTGCCGTCACTGGACGGAGAATCGCGCTCGCAAAGCATGCGGGAATGGCGGTGATGGAAATGTACAATCGCGGAATTACCGCCCGTCGCATGATGACTGCGGAGAATTTCCGAAACGCTTTGGCGGCGGACATGGCGCTCGGCTGCTCTTCAAACACGATGCTCCATGTTCCGGCAATCGCGCACGAAGCGGGAATCAAAATTGACTTGCACGAAGTGAACGAGATTTCAAACCGCACTCCGAACCTTTGCCATCTCGCTCCCGCTGGACACACTTTCATGTGCGAACTCGACGATGCCGGCGGAGTGCAGGCGGTGCTCGCCGAACTTGCAAAAAAAAATCTTATCGATACGAGCTTGATTACAGTGACAGGAAAGACAATCGCCGAAAATATCGCGGGCGTGAAAAACCGAAATCCCGAAATTTTGCGCCCGATTGAAAATCCATTTTCGGACAATGGCGGCATCGCGATTCTTTTTGGAAATCTCGCTCCCGATGGAACTGTGGTAAAGCGTTCGGCATGCGCGCCTGAATTGATGAAGCACACGGGGCCTGCCCGCGTTTTCGATGACGAATCCGAAGCGATGGAAGCAGTGCAAAACCGCAAGATAAAAGCGGGCGATGTTGTCGTGATTCGGTACGAAGGCCCGCGCGGAGGACCCGGAATGCGCGAAATGCTCGCGGTAACGGCGGCATTGGCGGGACAGGGCTTGGACAAGCAAGTCGCGCTTATCACTGACGGACGTTTCAGCGGAGCGACTCGCGGCGCGTCGCTCGGACACTGTTCGCCCGAAGCGGCGGTGGGCGGACCTATCGCGCTTGTCCAAGAAGGCGACAAAATCACGCTTGACATCAATGCATACAAAATCACTTTGGAAGTAAGCGACGAGGAACTCAAGCGCCGAAAGGCGAATTGGCGCGCCCCCGAGCCGAAAGTAAAAAGCGGCTACCTTGCGCGCTACGCGAAGCTCGTTTCTTCTGCCGACAAAGGCGCGATTTTGGAATAACACTCTCTCGCCGTATTGTTGGAGAAACAGGGTGAAATAAATTCGAATGAGGCATAGAGGAAAAGTGCAAATCAATTTTTTGGGAGACAGCATTACCGAGGGCGCGGGCGCGAGTTCGCGCGAAAAAAGGTATACGGCGATAGTATGCAATCGTTTGGGCGCGCGGGAAAATAATTTCGGAAAAGGCGGAACGAGAATTGCGCCGCAAATTCAAAAAGCGGGCGATCCTTACGGTGAGAATTTTTTGTTGCGCGCGAAAGCGATGCCGAAAGACGCGGACTTCACGTTCGTGATGGGCGGCACGAACGATTACGGGCATGGCGATGCCGCGCTCGGCATTGTGGGCGACCTTGCGCAAGACACGTTCTGCGCCGCGTTTGCGGACTTGGCGCGTTATATGCGCGACAATTTCGGCACAGGAAAAGTGTGCTTTATAGTGCCTTTGCCGCGCTACGACCAAGACAATCCTTACGGCGACGGAAGCAAGGCGCGTCCGCAAGGGCCGCTTTCGGCATATATCGCCGCCGAAAAAGCGATTCTTGAAAAATTTGAATTGCCGTACCTCGATCTTTCGGACTTGTTTCCCGTGCCTGAGTGCGCCACCCCCACCGCGTTTACCGTGGACGGCTTGCATCCCAACGATGACGGGCACAGCCTGATTGCAGAGCGGCTTGTGGCTTATTTGAAAAAAATTCGCATCACTTCTTAATAACATAATGTGATTTTTTATGCCGCGAGTTTTCGTGCTTTTTGAGAGCGAAGCGAACAAAAATGCGAACATTGTGAGCAAACGAAAACTCGAAGTATAGCAAATCGGAGATTTGCTATACTTGACTTTCCCCGCAAAATCTGTTATACTTTGTTTCATCCAAAATGAGGACAGCATTAGAGAGGACGAAACGATGAAAATTTCTGGTTCACAAGTTGTAATTGAATGCCTCGTAGAGCAGGGCGTCGACACCGTGTTCGGATATCCCGGCGGCGCGATTTTGAACATCTATGACGAACTTTACAAAAACCAAAGCCGCATCCGCCATATTCTCACGGCGCACGAGCAGGGCGCGGCGCACGCTGCGGACGGCTACGCGCGTTCTACCGGAAAAATCGGAGTCGTTTTCGCGACGAGCGGTCCTGGCGCGACGAACCTTGTCACGGGAATCGCCACGGCGTATATGGACTCTTCTCCGATTGTCGCCATCACGTGCAATGTCGCCACGCCGCTTTTGGGAAAGGATTCGTTTCAGGAAATCGACATCACGGGCGTCACGATGCCGATTACGAAGCACAATTTTATGGTGCATTCGGTGGAAGAACTCGCCCCTACGATTCGCGCGGCGTTCGCGATTGCGGGAAGCGGTCGCCCCGGTCCTGTTTTGATTGACATTCCGAAAGAAGTGACCGCGCCGAACAATTTGGTGGAATTCATTCCGCTGAAAAAAGGCGAGAGAAGCGCGATTTTGGAAAAAGATTTTCCGACCATCCGCCGCGCTTTCAAGGCTTCCGTTCCGAGCGAGGCTCAAATCAAGGAAGCCGCGCGCCTGATAAATTCCGCGAAACGCCCAGTGATTTACGCGGGCGGAGGCATCGTCATTTCGAACGCTTCGGCGGAACTTTTGGAGTTCGCGCAAAAGGCGAACATTCCCGTAAGCCAAAGCCTCATGGCGCGTTCGGCTTTTCCTGCCTCGCATCCGCTTTGCACTTGGATGGTCGGAATGCACGGCACGAAGGCGAGCAACATGGCGGTGACCGAAAGCGACTTGCTCATTACGCTCGGCGCGCGTTTTTCAGACCGCGTGATTTCCGATTCTTCGAAATTCGCGCAGAACGCGAAAGTCCTTCACATCGACATCGACCCTGCCGAAGTGAACAAAAACATCTATGCGCATTTGAGTTTGACCGGCGACTTGAAGAAAATCCTTTCGCGCCTGATTCCGCTTGTGGAAGAAAATCCGCGCAAGGAATGGCTTTCAAAAATTTCCGAATGGAAAAAGGAAGTGCCGTCGATTTATTCCGCCAAGCGCGAAAATTCGATAAACCCGAAATTCTTGTGCGAGGAAATCCATCGCATCGCCGGCGACGGCGCGTTCATCACCACGGAAGTGGGCGAGCACCAAATGTGGACGGCGCAATTCTATCCGTTCGCGAAGCCGCGCACGTTCATCACTTCGGGCGGACTCGGCACGATGGGCTTCGGCACTGGAGCGGCAATCGGAACGCAGTTCGCGAATCCGAAGGCGCGCGTGATACACATTGCGGGCGACGGCTCTTTCCGAATGAATTGCAACGAGCTTGCCACGATTGCGCATTATGATTTGCCCGTGATAATCGTCGTCGTGAACAACGGCACTTTGGGAAACGTGCGGCTTTGGCAAAAGCTTTTCTATGGAAAACGCTACAGCGCGACGACGCTTGACTTCGGTCCTGACTGGGTGAAACTGGCGGAAGCTTACGGCGTTGCGGGATTCCGCGCGGAAAACGAAAAGGAATTCAGCGAAGTTTTCGAAAAGGCTTTCAAAAGCAAAAAGGCCGCCGTCATCGACGCGAAAGTGGACATCGACGAACTCATCTTGCCGATGGTTCCGGGCGGAAAGGCGATTTACGACCAAATTATGGAACTCAATTTGCCCGCGTTCAATTGAGTGCGTCGTTTTTGTGAGGAAAGATGCGTCGAATTGGGATTTTAATCAACACGATTTACTCTGACTATTCGATTATGTTTTTCAAGGGAGTCGAAAAATATTGCCTTGAAAACGATTGCTCTTACTATATATTTCCTCTCGCGCATGGCACCAACACTGGCATCTACGACTATCACTATGAGACGCTCTTGCAGTTCATCAACAAAAGCAATGTCGACGGACTTTTAATTGCCTCGGCGACTTTGACGTATGATTCTTCGATATCGGAAATCGTTCGGCAGATAAAAGCGTTCGATCATTCTCTTCCAAAAATTTCCATAGGCGTGGAAGTGGAAGACGTTCATTCTATGATGATTGATTGTACGAACGCGCTCAAGGAACTGTGCGGGCACTTGATAGAAGCGCATGGCGTAAAAAATCCGCTCGTTCTCCGATGTTCCAAAGGCAATTTTGAGAGCGACGAGCGCGAGCAGGCGGTTTTGGAAATATTCGCCAAGCACCGCATAGATATTTTGCCTGAGCGAATTCTCGACGGACTTTTTCTTTCGGACAATGCGTATTCCGTTTTGGATAATTTCATAAAGCAAAACGGCGTGGATTTTGATGCGGTGATTTGCCTCAACGATACGATGGCTATGGGCGTTTACAAATGCCTCATCGAACATGGACTGCGCATTCCGCAAGATGTGATTGTGACTGGATTTGACAACGCTTTCGCAAGTTCAAGAGACGAGTTGAACTTGACTACGGTCGACCAGCGGATAAAGGATTTGGCGTACAATGCCGCGGGCGGCTTGATTGACCTTATAAATGGCTTGGAAGTTTCAAAGCAAAAGTCAATATACGCGCTTCCGATTTACAGGGCATCTTGCGGCTGTCAGGAGCGCGTCCACTATGAAGATGGCAAAAAGACTTCTCTGCTTCGGCAGCAACGCCATGAAATTTTGCGGGCGAGCGGAATGCAGATTTACATGCTCCATTATTTTTTGATGGAAATCCAAACTCCCGTTCCGCTTGAAAACCTGTATTCGAGGTTGCATTACAGTTTGAGCGTTTTTGACATAAACGGATTTGTCATGGTTTTGTATGACCGTCCTGTCTTTTATACGAAGGATTCGGATTTCCGCAGACCGAACAAGGCGCGCGTGGCGATGACGTGTTTCGACGGCGATTATTTTGAGCGTCCCGACATCGTGTTCGATTCGAACTTGAGCATGCTTCCCGCCGACATCATCGAAAAGCTCTCCGGCGAATATACGGTCTTTCCGCTTTTCGCAGAAAGCCTGCAGTATGGATATTTGTTCTTCAAATTCGGAAGCTATGAAAGAATTTTTTATCAGACTGTGTTCGAATTGATTTCGAAGGAAATCATCACTTCAATCGAAATTTCGTATGAGCAGAGCCTGAACAATTCTTTGAAAAGTCAAAATATTACTCTGGAACAATATTCGCAGAAAATGCATTTGATGTCGTTTACCGACGACATGACTGGATTTTTGAACAGGCGCGGTTTTTACGAATATGCGCGGCAAAAGATTTCCACTGCGCAGAACGCCAAAAGGGAAGGGCTTGTCATTTACTGCGACATGGACGGCCTGAAAAAAATCAACGACACGTATGGGCACAATGCCGGCGACCGCGCCATAAAATACGAGGCGAAAGTTTTGCGGAAAGTCTTTTCGTCCACGGATATCTTGGCTCGGCTTGGCGGCGACGAATTCGCCATAATCGCAAGCGGACTTGGCGCGAAAGATTTCGCCCGCATAAAAAAATCCATTGACGAAGAGTGCGACAAAATAAATTCCGAGACTCTCGATCCTTTCGAGCTTTCGATGAGCTGCGGCTTTGCGGAATTCGGTTTTTTCCACAATGACATCGACGAGCTTTTGAGCCGCGCCGACGCGTCGCAATACGAAGACAAGCGTTCCAAAAAAGAACGCTCGAAAAACAAAGGGCGCAGGAGTTTTTTCAAAAGCCGAAAAAGCGATTGAATAAATTTTCATTTTCATGTATACTGAAAAAATGGAACACGGCACAATTACATCCGACAACCACGCGGCGTTGTGGAGCGGTCGCTTCAAAGAAGGTCCTGACGCTGCGGCCGTCGCATTCGAGACTTCGATTTTCGTGGACGAGCGAATGGCGGAGGACGACATCCGTGGCTCTCTCGCGCATGCCGCGATGCTCGCCGAAACAAAAATCATCACTCAGGCGGAATTCGAGAAAATCAAGTCAGGCTTGCTTTCGATTCAAAAGGACTTGAAAAGCGGCGCGCTCAAAATCGACTACAGCGCGGAGGACATCCATTCTTTCATCGAGGCGACGCTCACCGACAGGATTGGCGATGCCGGAAAAAAGCTTCACACGGGGCGCAGCCGAAACGACCAAATCGCGCTGGATGAGCGGCTTTATTTGCGCCGCGAAATTCCTTCACTGCAAAAAGAAATCATTTCGCTGATTGGCTCGCTTGCGGCCATCGCGGAAAAGCATACTTCATCGATAATGCCGGGCTTCACTCACATGCAGCACGCGCAGCCCGTGACGCTCGCCGAACATTTGTGCGCATGGGCTTGGATGCTTTCCCGCGACTACGAAAGACTCGACGACGCGCTTTCTCGAATCGAGCTTTGTCCGCTCGGAAGCGGCGCGCTTGCGGGAAGCGGACTTCCGCTTAATCGCGAAGCGGTCGCGAAGGATTTGGGATTTTCCGGGGCGACCCAAAACGCCATGGACAGCGTGGCGGATCGCGACTATTGCATTGAATTCGCTTCGGCGTTTTCGCTTTTGCAAATGCATCTTTCGCGTTTCAGCGAGGAAATCGTCTTGTGGGCGACGAGCGAATTTGATTTCATTTCGCTTTCGGAAAAATGGTCTACCGGCTCTTCGATTATGCCGCAGAAAAAAAATCCCGATTTCGCGGAATTGATTCGCGGGCGCACGGGAAAAGTCTACGGCGCGCTTTTCAATTTGCTTACGATGATGAAAGGCTTGCCGCTTTCTTACGACCGAGATTTGCAGGAAGACAAAGAGCCGCTTTTCGCCGCGTTCGACACCGTGAAAAGTTGTGTCGCGATTTTCAACTATATGATTTCCTCGGCGGAATTCAACATCGAGAAAATGCGTGAAAGTTGTTCGCCCGGATTTTTGAATGCCACGGATGTGGCGGACTATCTCGTGAAAAAGGGCGTTCCGTTTCGCACGGCGCACGGAATTTCCGCGAAGGCGGTTCGGCGCGCCATCGAAAAGGGCGTCCGCCTTGAAGACTTGACTTTGGAAGAATTCAAGCAATGTTCGCCTGAAATCCAGGGCGACATTTACGACGCGATAAAAATCGAGTCTTGCGTGGAAGCGAGAAAGACGCTCGGCGGCACTGCGGCGGAAAGCACGAAAAAGCAAATCGCCGCGCTCAAAAAATTCGTCGCGATGCGCCACGACGCAAGTAATGGGTAATAGGTAATGGCGATGCGGCGAGCGCGGAGTTTCGGCCGCCATTGCGAGGAATAAAATGCATTTTTTTAGAGAGGTGTATATATGAAAAAAATTATTCTTTGCGCGGTGATTGCCGCGTTGACGCTCGGCTGCGTTTTCGCGAAGCCGAAAAAATCGAAGGGCGACAATTCTTTCGAGGATTTGAAGTCGCGTGGAGTTTTCGTGCTCGGCTTGGACGATTCGTTTCCTCCAATGGGCTATCGCGACGAAAAAAATGAAATCGTCGGCTTTGACATTGACTTGGCGAAAGAAGTGGCGAAGCGCATGGGCGTGAAATTCAAGGCGCAGCCGATTGACTGGGACGCGAAGGAACAGGAATTGCGCACTGGAAAAATCGACTGCATTTGGAACGGCCTTACGATGACAGACGAGCGCGTGAAGGCATTTTCGTTTACGAAGCCGTATCTTGAAAATAATCAGGTCGTGGTCGTAAAAAGCGATTCGCCTTTGAAGACGCTCGCGGATTTTAAAGGCAAGTCGATTTCATTGCAAAACGGCTCGAGCGCGGAAGACGCCGTGAATTCCGATTCTGCCTTTAAAAATTCGCTCAAGGAAATTGTTCCGCTTCAGGACAATTTGATGGCGTTGAACGATTTGCAGATGAACCGCGTGGACGGCGTCGTGATGGACAGCGTCGTCGCCGAATATGTCATCAAGCAGTCCAATCTGCCGCTCAAGACTTTGGGAGAAAGTCTCGCCGCCGAACGTTACGGAGTCGCATTCCGAAAAGGCGACGCGAAACTTGCCGAGGGCGTCCAGAAAATCCTTGAAGAAATGGCGAAGGACGGAACTGTCGCGCGAATCAGCGAAAAGTGGTTCGGAAGCGACATCACCATAATCGGAAAGTAGATGGGCGCGCAAATCCTTTCGATGCTGAACGGAACTTTGGTTTCCGTGAAAATATTTTTTCTCACGCTGATTTTTTCAGTTCCGCTCGCAGTCTTTCTTTGCGCCGGACGGATGGCGAAAAACGCCGTCGTCCGCACAATCATAAAATGGTTCTTGCTTTTGATTCGCGGAACGCCCTTGATGTTGCAGCTCATTTGCGTGTATTTCATTCCGGGCATCTTGACTGACGGCGCGTTTTCGTTTGAAAGGTTCGTCGCGGCGATAATCGCGCTCGCGATAAACTATGCCTGCTACTTTGCGGAAATCTATCGCGGCGGGCTTGAGTCGATTCCGCGCGGGCAGTACGAGGCGGCGAACGTTTTGGGCTACGGAAAGGCCGCGCGTTTTTTCTATATAATAATTCCGCAGGTCGTAAAGCGAATCATTCCCGCGATGGGAAACGAAGTGATTACGCTCGTAAAGGACACGGCTTTAGTCCAAGTGATTGGCGTGGTGGAGCTGCTTCACATCGCGAAAACCGCCTCGAACAGAATGGTTTCCACCGTGCCGCTTTTTTTGGCGGGCGCGTTCTATTTTCTGATGAACGGAATCGTCTCGTGGTTTTTCAATTTTTTGGAAAAGAAACTCTCTTATTACAAATAGGAAAAAATGGAAAACGAGGAAATTATTACGGCAAAAAATCTCCGCAAGAATTTCGGCGAAACCGAAGTGCTCAAGGACATTTCGTTCAGCGTGAAAAAAGGCGACGTGCTCGGAATAATCGGACCGAGCGGAAGCGGCAAGTCCACGATTTTGCGATGCCTTACGCAATTGGAAAAAATTTCTGGCGGCTCGATAAACATTTGCGGCGAGGATTTGGTAAAAGACGGCGTTTATTGCGACAAATTGTCCCAAAGAAAAATCGGCTTGAAAATCGGAATGGTTTTCCAGAATTTCAATTTGTTTCCGCACTATTCGGCTTTGCAAAACATAGCCGAGCCGCAAATCCGCGTATTGAAAATTCCCCGCGCCGAAGCGGAAAAGACCGCGCGCGAATGGCTTTCGAGGATGAACCTTTCTGAAAAAGAAAATTCCTATCCTTGCGAACTTTCGGGCGGACAGCAGCAGCGCGTGAGCATCGCGCGCGCTTTGGCGATGAATCCAGAAGTGCTTGTTTTCGACGAGCCGACGAGCGCGCTCGATCCCGAACTCACGGGCGAAATTCTCGAAGTGATAAAAGATTTGGCGAGCCAAAAAATGACGATGGTAATCGTGACGCACGAAATGGCTTTCGCGCGCGACACGAGCGACCACATTATTTTCATGGACGGCGGCGTGATTGTGGAAGAAGGCGAGCCGAAGCAATTGATAAACAATCCTCGTGAAGAGCGCACAAAAATTTTCCTAAAACGCTTTGCAGAGAATCGTGGTTAGAAATGTGGATATAGAGCGTGTCGAAACCCCACGATTTTCTTTCTTGACAAAAATTCGGCGTTGGCTTATGATTGATTTTATGCTTGACCGAAGTGAATTGCTGAAGGACAGTCAAATTTCCTCGTGCGTTGAACTTTTGCGTGAAAAAGGCGCGGCGCAAGTCTATGTTTTCGGCTCGCATGCAAGAGGCACAGACGGCACGGATTCGGACTTTGATTTCGGCGTTTGCGGCTTGCCTCCGCGAAACTTTTTTTCCGCATGGTATGAACTTGAATTGCTTTCAAAGAAAAATGTGGACTTAGCGGACTTTGATGAGCATCCCGAATTCTTGCGCCACTTGCAAAGTTATAACGGCGCGGTCTTGGTGGCAGGGTGAAATGTGCGACAATTTTGTGGCGGACATCAAAAACGAAATCGAAAAACTCGACAAGCATGTGGATTTAAGCGAACTTATGGTGAAAAAATGTTCCTCGCAAGAGCCTGATTATTATGATTTGTGCGCAGTTTCTTCAATGTTGCATTCGTTTTACAACGGCGTAGAAAACATTTGCAGAATTATTGCCAAAAATTTGGACGGAGTCGTTTTTTCGGGAAGCCGTTCGCACAGCGACTTGCTTGAAAGTATGTTTGTCAAAACACAAAAACGCGATGCCGTTTTCGGCGAAGAGCTTAAACCGATTTTGGTTGACTATATGGGATTTCGTCATTTTATCCGCCATTCTTACGGTTATTCAATAAAATGGGAAAAAGCCGAACCGCTTTTTATGAATTTGCGTAAGAATTGGGATTTGATAATAAGGAAAGGTAGGTGAATTTGTTGCGTGAAGAGCGCACAAAAATTTTCCTAAAACGCTTTTCTGACGCTTCAAGTACTTGACAATTTATTTCATTTATGCTACAATATAAAAACATTCGCGGAGTTAGCTCAGTTGGTTAGAGCATCACGTTGACATCGTGGGGGTCGGTGGTTCGAATCCACTATTCCGCATTTCATTTTTAAAAAACGGGAAGGTTGTTATGTCATTTCTTTCACTCTTGCAGGCTGCTGGAGGTCCTTCAACTACAAGTAGTTTTATGTCTTTGATTGTGACCGTCGTTTTGATGATTGCGATTTTTTACTTTTTTCTGATTCGCCCGCAAAGCAAACGGCAGAAGGAAACTGAAAAAATGCTCGCCGCGCTCAAAAAGGGTGACAAGGTTGTCACGATCGGCGGAATCCACGGCACGGTCACTTCTACAAAAGAAAAGTCTGTCGTGCTCAAAGTTGACGACAATACGAAAATTGAATTCAGCCGCACGGCGATAGCCAGCGTCGAAAAGACCGAAGTTGAAAAGCCCGCCGAAAAGAAAGTGGAAGACAAGGCCGAAGGCAAAGACGAGAAAAAAGACAACTAATTTGGAGTGTACAGATGGAAAAAGGAAACAAAGGATGGCGTTTTGTCATCCTCCTTGTCGTTTTGGCATTGTGCTTGGCATTTTTGCGCCCTACGATTGCGTGGTATTTTAGAACGGACAAGGATGCCCAGCGTCTCGCGCTTATGTCGCTTGAAAAAATCAAAGAATATTCTATGGAACAGGCGGACAAGGACGTGAAGTCTTTAGAGCAGGTCGCCATCGCGAATCCCGACGCAGAGCCGGGCGAAAACTATGCTTGGCTTGCGAAGCAGGCGAAAAAAAATTACAAGGCGTTCAAAAAACCGATTCCTGAAAAACTGACGCTCGGCGCGATTTTGAATTCGTTCAGTCTCGGCCGCAACGCCACTACGGACGAAGAAAAGAAAAATGTCGCCGCCTCGATTCATCAGCAGCTTTTGGATTTGTTTCAAGAGCATTATCGTGAACAGATTTTGGCGGACAAAAAGAACTACACCAATTCAGTAAAACTCGGACTTGACCTTTCGGGCGGAATCAACATCATCGTCCGCGCGGATTTGGACGAAGCCTTGCGCTCGCAGGGAGACGCGGCATTGGTGGGCGGCGAGGCGGAATTCAAGGCGCGCGCCATGGAACAGGCCGTGGAGACTTTGCAAAGCCGAATCGACCGCTTTGGCTTGAGCAATCCGGTCATCCGTCAGCAGGGCGAGGACAGAATTTACATTGAAATCCCCGGCGCGGAGCAGAGCAGCGCGATCAATACAATCATCATGGGAAAGGGCATTCTCAATTTCCGTTTGGTCGACGAAGACGCGACGAATCAATTCCTTTCATATTATTACTCGAATCCCGGCAACACTTTCAACGAGGACGGCTCGCTCAAAGACGCTTCGATTGTTCCGGAAGATGTCGAGATTTTGGGATACTACACGAAAGACAGTTACGGACTTGACGAGTTCGTCCAATATATGGCTCTCAAAAAGGAAGTCGCGCTGGAAGGACGCTACGTGAAAAGCGCCGAAGTTTCGCGCGACCAGATGGGGCAGACCGGCGTGGACTTTACGCTCGACATGGAAGGCGCGGAAATCTTCGCGGACTTTACGGGCGCGCATGTCGGCGAACGCCTTGCCGTGGTGAGCGACGGCAAAGTGAAAAGCGCGGCTACAATCCGCACGAAAATCGGCGGCGGACGAGTGCGCATCGACGGCTTCGGCTTGGAGGAAGCGCAGAATTTGCAAAAAGTCTTGCAGACGGCTTGGCTTGAAGTACCGCTCAGCGTGGAAAGTCAGCAGGTCATCGGCGCGGAATTGGGCGAACAGACGATTCGCGACGGACTTACCGCGCTCGCCGTGGGCTTGATTGCGATTTTCATCTTTATGCTCGTTTTCTACAAGGGTGCGGGCATCAACGCGATAGTGGCGCAGATTTTGAACATGTACATTTTGTTCGCGGTTCTTTCCGCGTTCAATTTGACGCTCACGCTTTCGAGCATCGCGGGAATGATTCTCACAGTGGGAATGGCCGTGGACGCGAACGTAATCATTTTCGAGAGAATAAAGGAAGAATTGCGGGCGGGAAAGAATCGCGCGAACGCAATCAGCGCGGGCTTCGAAGGCGCGTTTTGGGCAATCATGGACTCGAACATCACGACATTCATCGCGGCGCTTTTCTTGAGCCAGCTCGGAACAGGTTCAATACAAGGATTTGCGGTGAGCCTTGCTATCGGCGTGGCTTCGTCCGTTTTCACCGCGCTGTTCGTCAGCCGCCTGATGTTCGATGTCGGCACGGAAGCGTTCGGCTCGAAGAAAGTCAGCATAAGTTGGAGGGGAAGTAAACAATGAAAGACCGAATACATTTTAGCAAAGCCTTTTTGCCTTGTGCGATAGTTTCTCTCGTCATCATTGCGATCGGCGTTGTCGGCTTGTTCGTGCGCGGAATAAATCTTGGAATCGACTTTAGACCTGGAATGATTGAAGAAGTGGAGATTTCCAATGCGGCTGGGATCGAAGAAGTGCGCGACGCGCTTTCGGCGTTTGGCGGCGTGAGCGTGAAAAAAATCGGCGGCGCGGATTCTTCGTTCTACCAAATTCGCGCGGGGATTTCCGAAGGCGACGACGATTCGAAAATCACGGACGCGCTCAACGCGAAATACGGCGCGGCGAATGTTTCCGTACAGAAAACCGACTTCATCGGTTCGAGCATGTCCGCTTCGCTCGCGCGAAATTCGATTTTGCTTCTTTTGGGCACGATGATTTTGATTTGGCTTTACGCCACGGTTCGATTTCACTGGGACTTCGCGCTTGGAGCCATCGTCGCGCTTCTCCATGACATTTGCATAATGTTCACTTTCATAATTTGGACGCAGCTTGAATTCGGCACGACGGTTCTTGCGGCGGTTTTGACAATCGTCGGATATTCGATAAACGCGACCGTCGTCATCCTTGACAGGGTGCGCTACAATCTGCCGCTGATGGAAGTGAAAAAGTTCAGCGAAATCCTCGACCAGTCTTTGACGGACACGTTGGCGCGTTCAATCATCACGACTGCCACCACGCTTTTTGCCGTGCTTTCGCTTTATGTTTTCACGACGGGCGGCATCAAAGATTTCGCGCTCGCGATGATGGTGGGACTTTTGAGCGGATGTTATTCTTCGATTTTCATTTCAAGCGGATTCATCAATTTGACGAGGCGAAATTGGAAACCTGAATTCGGCTTTCATCACGCGCTTCCAAAAACGCCCGCTTCTGCCGTGTTGGTCAGTTAATTGGAAGGCGATTTAAACAGGGTGTCGCTCACGCGGAATGAAGCTCCGAAAGTGTTTCGTTCCGCAATCATGGGATTTTGTTCAGGCGTACGTTTGGCGGTGAAAGCCGCCGAAGACGCGCTTGCGAGAAATTCCGTCGGTAAAATAAGAATTTTTTCTTTAGGTCCGCTCATCCACAATGAGACAGTTCTGAAAAATCTTGAAACGCGCGGTTTAATCATTCTCGATGAAAGTAAAATTGATTCGCTCGACGAAAACTGCGTCGTGCTTTTGCGCGCGCATGGAGTCGCGCCAGACGTTTTGAAAAAAATCAAGGCGACTGGAGCGGAGGTGGTCGATTCCACTTGCCCGAGGGTCGCGACGAGCCTTCGCCGCGCCGAGGAATTTTCGAAAAAGAATTTTCGCGTGATATTGGCGGGCGACGCGGGACACGGCGAAGTCCGTGCCATACAAGGAAGCGCGGAGCAGGGCGGCGGAAAATTCACGCTCGTCCAAAATGCGCTGGATGCGGAAAAATTCGCCGATTCGTTTGAGAACGCTTGCGGCGAGAATTCCGACGCGAGTTGCAACGCAGGTTGCGTACTTTTAAGCCAGACGACTTTTTCTCCCGATGAGTTCAAAAAAATTGCCGACACATTGCGCGAAAAGATTCCAAGTCTGCACGTGCTTGACACGATTTGTCCCGCGACGCAGAGCCGCCAAAACGCATTGTTTGATTTGGCGAAAAAAGTTGACGCGATAATTGTCGTGGGCGGAAAAAAATCTGCGAACTCGAGGCGGCTTTTTGAACTTGCGCGCTCGCTTTGCGAAAAAAGTTTTTTCGTGGAGGATGCGCGGGAAGCGAAGCGACTTTTGCAAGAAGGCGCGTTTTGCGGCACGGCGACCGTGGGAATTACGGCGGGCGCGAGCACTCCGGATTTTTTGATTGAAGAAGTGGAAGAGATGTTGATTAATAATAATTGAGAATGGTGAAATGAAGCGCAATATGGGTTTTCAACATTTGAAATCAATGTCCTTCCCTCGTTTTATGAAGCCGCTTTGCGTCGCGCTTGCTGTTTTTATCGCGCTTTTCTTCGCGCTTCCGCTCATCTTTTTGCCGAAAAATCCGCCGTATTCTTTCGCGCTGTACGACAAGGACGGCGTTCTTTTGGGCGCGACTTGCGCGAGCGACGGACAATGGCGGTTCGAGCCAAGCGAAGTGCCCGAGCGTTTCAAGGTGGCTCTGGTGAATTTCGAGGACAGGAGATTTTATTTCCACCCGGGAGTGGACTTCATTTCCATCGGGCGGGCGTTCCTTTCCAACAAGAGGGCGGGCAGGATAGTGTCGGGCGGCTCGACAATCACGATGCAGGCGATACGGCTTTTGCAAAAAACGCCGCCGCGGACTTACAGGCAAAAGATAAAGGAAGCTTTTTTGGCTCTCTTGCTTGACGCGCGGTTTTCAAAAAAAAGGGTGCTGGAACTGTACTGCGCGCTCGCTCCTTTCGGCGGAAATGTCGTGGGCTTGGAGGCGGCTTCATGGCGGTATTTTGCCCGCGCTCCGAAGGACTTGACTTGGGCGGAAAGCGCGGCGCTCGCCGTTCTGCCGAATCAGCCTTCGCTTGTGTTCCCAGGAACGAACGACGAGGTTTTTCTTCAAAAGCGCAATTCCCTTTTGGCGCGGCTTTATAAAAAAAAGTATTTGAGCGAAGAGGAGTACGCGCTGGCTTTGAGCGAACCGCTTCCTCAAAAGGCGCGACCCCTCCCGAACAGCGCGTTGCATTATCTTGAATACTTGAAATTGGCATCTCCTCGCAAGAACAAATTTTTTTCCACTTTGGATTCTTCGCTCCAGCAAAACGCCGCGCGAATCGCGGAGTATTGGTCGGGGGAATTTTCGCGGCAGGGAATAAACAACGCGGCTTGCCTGATTGTGCGCACCAAAACCGGCGAGCCGCTCGCATACGTCGGAAATACGGGGCGCGAGCGCAACGCGAAAAATTACAGCGTGAACATCGTGAACTCGCGCCGAAGTTCGGGAAGCCTCCTGAAGCCGTTTTTGTTCGCGGCGATGCTGGACAACGGAATGCTCTTGCCGCAACAGCTGGTGCTGGACGTGCCCACGCGAATCGGAAACTACAAGCCCGAAAACAATGTCAACTCATATTGCGGCGCGCTGTGCGCGGACGAAGCCTTGAGCCGCTCGCTGAACATTCCCGCCGTGCGGGAACTGCGCGAATACGGAATAACGCAGTTCTTGGACTATTTGAAGCTTTGCGGCTTTACCACGCTTGACCGTTCGGCGGAATATTACGGACTTCCCTTGATTTTGGGCGGCGGCGAGGTGACGCTTTACGAGACAGTTTTGGCTTATGCTTCGCTGATGAACGCGTGTTCCTTGAAATTAAGCACCGAAGAAAACTTCACTTTTCGAGGAAGCTTAATTCGCTCGCGTGAGCGGGAAGTAGATGAACGAGTTTCTGAAAGAAACTCGAAGTTAAAATCAGCACGCCATTTCTGTGCTGATTTTAACACTTCAGACGAAAACACATTCGGCAAAAAATTTCCCGCGAGCGCGGGGGCGGCGTATCTCACTTTGGACGCGCTCGAAAAAGGAATCCGTCCGGCGGAAGACGCGCTTTGGCAGTCATACGCCACGTCAAAAAAAATCGCTTGGAAAACGGGGACTTCAAACGGAAACCGCGACGCTTGGGCAATCGGGACTACGGCGGACTACACAATCGGAGTGTGGGTCGGCAACGCGGAAGGGCAGGGAAGCGAGAACTTGCGCAGCATGGCGACTGCCGCTCCCGTGCTTTTTGACCTCTTTTCGATTATGCCGCCGTCGAAGGAAAATGCTTCCGTGCCAAGCGGCGCGCTTTGCGAGCAGACGGTTTGCGCGGCTTCGGGATTCGCGGCGGGCAAGAATTGCCCTGAAACGAAAATCGCGCTTCGCCCGTCCGCCGCGCCTTTGGGCGAACTTTGTCCGTATTGCAAAATCGTTTCGCTTACTCCCGACAAGAAATTCCAGGCAACCGTCTCGGACATGAAAGGCGAATACGAAGGACTTTTTCCTGTGACCGAAAGGCGTTTCGTGCTCCCTCCTTCAGTCGAATACTATTACACGAGGCAGGCTTTGGGGTACAAGCACTTGCCGCCGTTCTTGCCGGAACATCAGTTCGCGCAGAGGGACGACCTTTCGATTTTGTTTCCAGAGCAGGGCGCGCACATAATCCTTCCGATTGAGATTGACGGAACGCCGGGAAAGACCGTGATGCAGGCGGCCTCGCGTTCGAAGGCGGCCACGCTGTATTGGGATTTGGACGGCGAGTTTTTGGGAGAGACGCGGGGCGAGCACACGATGGCTTTGCGCCCGCGCGCGGGTTTGCATACGCTCACTGTGACCGATTCAAACGGAACGCGGCGCACGAGGCAGTTCGAGATTGTGGAAGACGGAATGTGACGCGCCCTTGCCGCGAACGCAAAGTGCGTTTTGTAATCTAATCTTGCGTTCGGTGCGTAATATTTTGCGAAGTAAAACAACTTGAGGTTTAGCATCGCGAATCTGCACAGACACAAATTACGCATACTACCGAATCGTTTTCGCCACATTGATAAGATGACCGGCGACGCGCTCTATGCTTGACGACAAGGACAAGTACTGTATGCCTGCAATTGGAATGCACCTTCCAGCGGAAAGACGGGCGATATGTTTTTGCGCTATGGAGTTTGTCACTGCATCGATGTCTTTTCCTAATGATAATGTCGCTTGCAATGCCTTTTCGTCATCTTTTTTATACGCCTTTATCGCGCTCTCATAGAGTTTTTGCACCAGGCGCTTTAAATCGCGTATTTCCATGACGGCTTCGTCTGAAAAACGCACATTCGCCTTCTTCAAGTTTTTCGCATATTCAAAAATATTTTCCGAATAGTCGCCGATGCGTTCCAAGTCGCTTATTGAGCGGATGGCAGTCGAAAGATATACGCGGTCTTTTTCTCCGAGCTTTGATTTCAACAATTTGACGATGAGCATCACAAGTTCCTTGTTCAAAAAATCCAGTTCGTTTTCATTCGCATTCAATTCTTCCGATTTGGAATAATCGAGCGTGCAAACTATCTCGCAAGCATAGGCAAAGTTGCGCATCGCAATTTCCGCCATATTTATAACTTCGTTTTTTATTTGCTGTACGGCGATAGGCGGCATGACAAGCATATGCTCTTCCACAAAATGCAAACGCGGCTTGTTTTCATTGCGTTCGGACTTTTCTTTTTTGTCGGGAATTATTTTTGTCACGAGTTTTACGAGCGCATTTGTAAACGGCAGCATAACTATCACGGTGACGATATTGAATACGGTATGGAAAGTGGCGAGCTGCGTTTGAGGTGCATCAGGCATCCATTTTTCAAAAATCCACCCAAAGTGAATGCCGGCGATTTGCAAAAACAATCCTATCAGCATAAACAAAACGACGCCGCCCACATTGAAAATGATGTGAATGAGCGCGGTGCGTCTTGCGCTTCGTCCGCTTGCGATTCCTTCAATCATCGCAGTTGCGCATGTTCCAATATTCGCGCCCATGATGATGTAAATGCCTTGATCTAGCGAAACAAGCCCCGCCGCGACCATTGTGATTGCGATGGAAGTCATCACTGAAGAGCTTTGGATTATAGCGGTCAAGACTGTGCCGATCAGGACGAGCAGCAGCGGATTGCTCGTAAGCGACAAAAACTGTTTCAATTCATCGGACGCGGCGAAAGTCTTCATTGCGCCGCTCATAAGCGAAAGTCCGACGAAAATCATTCCGAACCCTGCAAGCATTCCGCCGATTTTTCGCGCGGCGTCCTTTTTTGCAAACGAAAGAATAAACGCGCCAATGCCGGTAAGCGCGGCGAAAACAACCGATGTGGATATGCTGTTTCCGAACATACCAAGCGCAACGAGCTGTCCCGTAATCGTGGTGCCGATGTTCGCTCCGAATATCACGGTCGCCGCTTGCGAAAGAGTCATAATTCCTGCATTTACAAATCCAATGACCATTACGGAAGTCGCGCTTGAACTTTGTATCACGGCGGTCGTAACCATTCCTACGCCAACGCCCACAAACTTGCTCTTCGACACTTTTACAAACAACGCCTTCAACCTTTTGCTGCCGAGAGACTCCAAATTTGAACTCATCATCGTGCAAGCGATTAAAAACACGCCCACGCCAGCAACCAACGACAAAATTGTCGTTACAATTTCAACAGCAGTCATTCTATGCCTCCTAAATATATGCTTTAACTTTAACTGCAAGAAGTAATAAAATGAGGCGGTAAATTGTATTAAAATTGTAAAAAATGAAAAGATTTTTGACTGTTTCGCTTAATAGGCAACCGTAAATGTGCTGCCTTCGTCGAGCGTGCTTTCAACGCTTATTTTCCACCCAGACTTTTGGCAAATCTTTTTTGCGACGGCAAGCCCAAGTCCGAATCCGCCGTTTTTGCCGTTGTGCGAGCGGTCAACCGTAAAGAAGCGGGAAAATATTTTGCCCATATTCTCTTCGGCGATTCCGATGCCTGTATCGGCAACCGAAAATCCGTTTCCGCCAAGCGTCACGGTAATGCTTCCGCCATCCTTGTTGTATTTTATTGCGTTGCGAACGAGATTTCCGAATATTTCGCTCAAGCGTTCGTGCCGTGACAGAACGATTACATTGTCATCGATATTTTCCACAATGACAATATTTCGCTTGTCGGCTTCGGGCTTTAAAGCCTGCAAAGTTTCCCGCGCAAGCGATGTAAAATCCACTTCGTAGGACGGCAAATCATCGCTGTCAATTTCGCTGTAATTGATGATGCAGGCAATCAAGTTTGCAAGCCGTTCGCTCTGCGTTTGAATCGTTTGATACGCCGTCGCCCGCTGTTCTTCTGTCAGACCACCTGCGCACAAAAGTTCGGCGTAGCCGTGAATGGAAGTGAGCGGGGTGTTCATTTCGTGCGTCACATTGGAAATGAATTCATCTTTCGATATGCGCGCCTTTTCAACAAGTTCCTTTTCGGCTTTAATTTCGTCCAACTGTCGCGCTATATTGCGGTTGCGTTCGTTTAGGATTTCGGCGACAACTTCAAGTTCGTTATATTCGCTTTCAACTTTTTGATTTGTCATTGCTTCCATCGCAAGCTTCTTGACAGGGCTGACGATAAAGTGCGTGGCGACAAACGCAATCACAACGCAGAGTGCAACCATAATGCCCGCGAACATTGCAAAGGTGGGCAGCGTTTTCAAAAAGATGTGCCAATGTGAATCAGCGCTGGTGGCAACGCGCACTAAAAATTGTCCGTCGAAATTCTTGCAGTAATATACCATCACTTTTCCGAGCGTGGAACTTGAGCGGACGGCAAATCCTTCTCCATCGACAATCGCGTCTTTTATCTCCGCCCTGTCCGAATGTTTTTCCCGTATGTTAATGTCCGCCTCGCTGTCGGCAAGCACATTTCCCTGCCCGTCCACAAATGTAACTCTTGCGCCGTTTAATTTTTCTGAAAATGCCATCGCACCGTGTTCGCCTAGTGAAAAAGAATTGTTATAAGCGTTCATATACACGCGCAAATATTCCTTGCTGTTGTCTATCGCAGAATTGTAATACACTTGCGTGGACGCAAATGCGAATACTGCCAAGCCGACAACCATAATGCCGAATGACAAAAGCCAAATCCGCCATTTCATAATTTGTACCCCACGCCGAAAACTGTCTCTATATTTACGCCGAGCTTGCGAAGTCGCGCGACATGGTTATCGAGCGTTCGAGTTTCGCCGGCATCATACCCCCAAACTTGTGTCAATAATTTTTCGCGCGACAGAACCTTGCCCGCGCTTTCTAAAAAATATTTTAAAAGTTCGTATTCCTTGCGGTTGAGCATGGTTTTTCCGCCGTTAATTTCGCATGTCATATTTTCTGTGTTCAGCGTTATGCCACCAGCGGACAAAATCGGCTGCTTTTGCTTGCGTCTGAGCCGCGCGTTCACTCTTGCCGTCAGTTCCAAAACGGAAAACGGCTTTGCGATGTAGTCGTCCGCGCCCATGTTCAAGCCGTTCACTTTATCCTCTTCCTTGCCGAGCGCGGAAAGCATAATGCAGTCTATGTCTGGATATTTGCTTTTTATGTGGCGCAACGCGTCAAGCCCGCTTCCGTCCGGCAGCATAATATCCAGCAAAGCGACATCGGCTTTTTCGTTCGCAAGGGCGGCAACAAACGACTTCAGCGTATGAAACGCCCTCGCTTGCAGTCCGTTCAACTCAAGCGCGACTTTTACCAGTCCGCAAATGCTTTCGTCATCTTCCAAAATGAAAACTGTTCCTTTCATAAGACCCCTTTTAAACAGAACGCCGCCATATACATTGTGCTTGCCGCCGAAAAAAAACAAGTCCGAGGTTGCCTTTGGTTTTTGAACACGATAAGCGAGAATATAACCGTTATAAGTATGCTCAATTTGTGATAGGTACGACAACTCTTACTTGTCCGTTTTGAATCACATAGTAATCGCACAGTCAACTTGCGCCTATTGCCTATCCCGAAAGCACAAAAAAATATAGTCTCCCTGCCTTTGAGCTTTTTTTACGAATTTCGCTTTCTTGTGACAAAAGACTGCCATCTATGGTCATGCCGAACACGGCGGAACATAATGCCTCAAGTATCCACATGCCGCTCTTCTATTGCTCCCCCAATTTTTCTACTTTTCTTATTGTAACAAAGAATTGCAAGAAGTTCAATGATGTTGTGCGCGCCGCATAGTCATTGTAACATGTGGATGTAACAAAGTCGGTATGCGGATTGTATAAAAAATGTAAAATCCGCTATAGAGGCTGCCAATGGCAATAGCCGCAAATTTTTCTTTTGCAAAATCCTCACGAATTATCTTCGCAATTTCTATATCCACAATGTAACGCGCTCCCTTAATTTTTGCACATAGTTTTTTTATGAAAAATTTGTGACATTGATTTTTAAGTATTTAAAATTCGGCGGTGCTTAATTTAGAAGCATTTTTCATTTTTCCGCGAGTTAAAAAAAATATGAAAAAAGTGCAATAAAGTCTTTTCATATTTAAACAAATGTGATATAATAATACAAGTATTATTTTAAATTCGTTCACGGGAGGACTTGGATGAACGAATGGCTCAAAAAACTTGGCGACTCTTTCAAGGGAGCGTGGGCCAAGTGGTCAAATATTCAAAAGGGAATCGTCATCGGCATTGTCGTCATCGTCATCGTAGCAATAGTCGTGATGTTCCGAGTCTCTTCCACTCCTTCGACGGTGCGTCTTTTCAATACGCCTGTTACCGGCGAGGCTCAAAGGCAAATTCTTTCGCGTCTGGACGAAGAAAACATCCAAGCCGATGTGAATGACGCGGGTTATATTTCTGTGGCGGACGATGCGACTGCCACGCGCGCGCGGACGCTTTTGTTTACGGAAAATCTCGTTCCTGCGACCGTAGACCCTTTTGCGGGCGTGTTCGACAGGGGCTGGTCGACTACCGATGCCGACCAAAACGTGCGCATCCAGCAGGCGAGGCAAAGGCAGTTGAAGCAGCACATCGAGTCTTTGCCCGACGTGGCGAACGCGGAAGTGATTCTCAATTTGCCGGAGGACAAGCTTTTTCGCAGAGACCAAACTCCTGTCACGGCGAGCGTGATTTTGACTGTGCGGCGCGGAAGCGATTTGTTTTCGAGCCGCCGCAGGATTCGCGGAATCCAGGAATTGATTCTCTCGGCGGTGGACGGTCTCACCGAAGAAAATTGTGTCATCACGGATTCGGAAGGCAACATCCTCAACGACTTCGAAGGTCAGGCGGACTTCGACAGGCTTGACTTGGTGAAAAAGCAGGAAAAGCTCATCCGCGAAAGCGAGGCGTATTACCGCGCCCAGACTTTGAAGTCGCTCCAAAGCGATTTTTCGGAAGACCGTGTGCGCGACTTGCTCATAAAAATCGACATGGACTTTTCCGAAGAGACTCGCGATTCTGTGGTTTATCATCCGATTGAAATCCGTCCCGACAATCCTGACACGCCTTACGACGATTCGGAGTACCGCGACTTTCTTCCGCGTTCGAGCCAGACCGTCACACGCGAATGGCAGGGAACGGGATTCAATCCGCAAGGGCCTGCCGGCACGGAAGGACAGAATCCGCCGGTTTATTCTGATATGTCCAATGTCATCGGAAAGCAGACCGAAACCGGCGTCACTCAAAACAACGAGCTGAATCAGGACACGATTCACCGTGTGGAAAGTCCGCGCTTCGGGCGCGTCACTGTTTCGGTCAACATCGACGGCGAATGGGAAGTCATAAAGGACGGCAAGGGAAATCCGATTTTCGTTACGGACGACAACATAGAAAGCGCGCGCGAAAGGATGAGGGAACTTTTTCCCGATTGGGATACGAACGAAGTCACTCGCTCGAACGCGCGTCTGAGATTGGGAAGCGTCTTGCGCGTCTATCGCCCGCTTTCTCAAAAGACTCTCGAAAATGTTTCTGCTCGCTTGGAGGGCGCGATTGGCTATGACCGCGCCAAAGGCTACCGTGTCGTGGTGACGAACATTCCGTTCGACAGGCGCGAAGAATTTGATGCCGACGATGCCGCCATTTTGAAGGCACAGCAGACGCGGCTTACGATAATCTTGGTGTTGATCGGACTTGCCGTGATTTTGGCGGTGTTCATCTTGTACCGCGTCATCAGCCGTGAAATGGAACGCCGCCGCCGTTTGCGCGAAGAGGAATTGCTTCGGAAGCAGCAGGCCGCGCGAGACCAGGCTTTGTGGGAAGCGAAGGAAGAGGGCGTGGAAGTTACGATGTCTGTGGAAGAACGCCGTCGCGCGGAACTTCAGGAAAACGCCATCGCCATGGCAAAGGAACATCCCGAAGATGTCGCCATGCTTATCCGCACGTGGCTTATGGAAGAGTAGCGCGGACGCGTGGATAGGCGTTTGCATTTGATATGCGCGTTTTTGCGTAGCGGAAACTTGGAAGCAGCCGAAGGTTGCGATTGAATTAGTTGGTGCACGAGTCGCAGGAGATTTTGTAAATGAGCAGTTTGGATTTTCAAAAGACTTCGCAGAGAAACATTCCCGGAAAGAAAAAGGCGGCGATACTTTTTGGCGAGCTTGACCCTGCCGCCGCCGAAGGCGTAATGGATTATCTCAACGCCGACGAAAAGAAAATGCTTTTAAAGGCGATGCGGAAACTTGGCACGAAATACAATCCGAACAATCCCAATGAAGTGCGCGATGAAATTCAGGTTTTGGAGACTTTAGAAAGATTTGGAAAAGTCCGAAATATATATAAGGATGTCGCTTCGGAAAGAAAGGCATTTGAAAAGGTGGCCGCCTCTCCCGCGACGAAAATCAAGAGCGCGTTAAGCGATTATCCTGACAGGGTGGCTTCGGTTTTGAGCGCGTGGCTGAAAAAGGACGATTGACAAAAGGGGGATTCGAATGGCAGAAGAAGCGGCTGCGAAGGCTGCGGCAAAACCACAGTTGAAGTCCGCGAGCGCGGGCGGCGGAAAGAAAAGTTCGAAAGACTATAAGAATCTCACCGGCAGGCAAAAGGCAGCCATATTTTTGGTTTCCGTCGGAAGCGACGTTTCATCTGAAATAATGAAGCATTTGCGCGAAGACGAAGTGGAAACGTTGACTTTTGAAATAGCGCGCCTTGAGACGATTGACGCGGAAATAAAGGATCAGGTTTTGGAAGAATTCCAGGACTTGATGAACGCGCAGAATTTCATCACCACGGGCGGCATCGACTATGCGCGCGAATTGCTCGAAAAATCCGTGGGCAGCCAAAAGGCCATCGACATCATAAACCGCCTTACTTCAAGCCTGCAAGTGCGTCCGTTCGACTTCATCCGCCGCACGGATCCGGCGCACTTGCTCAACTTCATTCAGCAGGAATATCCGCAGACAATCGCGCTCATTTTGGCGTATTTGGAGCCGGCGAAGGCGGCGATTATCTTGCAGAATTTGCCCGAGGAAATGCAGCCCGAAGTGTCCAAGCGTCTTGCGACGATGGACCGCACTTCGCCCGACGTTTTGCGCGAAGTGGAGCGCGTCTTGGAAAAGAAGCTTTCCACGCTTTCTTCCGAAGACTACACGGCGGCGGGCGGCGTAGAAAGCATCGTCGAAATCTTGAACCTTGTAGACCGTTCTTCCGAGAAAGCCATCATCGAGGCTTTGGAAGAGGAAGATCCGGATTTGGCGGAAGAAATCAAAAAGAGAATGTTCGTTTTCGAAGACATCGTTATGCTCGACGACCGTTCAATTCAGCGCGTGCTTCGCGAAGTGGACACGCAGGAATTGGCGAAGGCGCTCAAGAGCGTGGACGCGGAAGTGCAGGACAAAATTTTCCACAATATGTCAAAGCGTGCCGCGAGCATGCTCAAAGAAGACATGGAATTTATGGGACCTGTCCGCTTGAAGGACGTGGAAGAGTCCCAGCAGAAAGTCGTTTCCACAATCCGCCGCTTGGAGGAAAAGGGCGACATCGTTATCGCGCGTTCGGGCGAAGACGAACTTGTAAGTTAAAATAAGTAATAGGTATGAGGTAATAATGCGCTTGTTTTTGCAAGTTAACTTTTATTACCTAATTATACATTACCTATTGCTTATTACCTTTTACTTGATTTTAAGGAAATAGAATGGCGAAGACTGTGTTCCGTCCGCTTGAATTTAAGGACGACAAAGAAGATGTGGTTTCTCTGAAGCTTATACGCGACTATGCTCCGGTCGAGGAGACGTCGGAGGAAGAGGAAGTAGCTGAATACACAGGACCTACCGCCGACGATTTGCGAAACGAAGCCGAAATGTTCAAAAAAGGCTGGGAAATAGAAAAGCAGCGCATGCTCGACGAAGCGCAGAAAGCGGCGGACGAAATCGTAAAAAAGGCCGAAGACTCGGCTTTCGCGGAAGTCAAGCGGCAGACAGACCAAGCGCAAATCATAAAAACTCAGGCGGAGCAAGAGGCGCAGAAAATTCAAAGCGAGGCGCAAGAAGAGGCGCAGAAAATTCAAAGCGAGGCGCAAGAAGAGGCGCAAAAGTTCCTTGAAGACTCGAAAAAGAAAGGCTTTGAAGAAGGGCGAGAATCCGGCTATGCCGAAGGTTCCGCCGAAGCGAACCGCCTTGTCGAGCGCATGCACAAAGTGATGGAAGCCGTGATGCAGCGCCGCCAGGAAATCCTTGACGAGACCGAGCAGCAAATCGTGGAATTGGTGATTTTGAGCGTCCGCAAGATAGTCAAGGTCATTTCGGAAAACCAAAAGAACGTGATTTTGAGCAACGTCCTTTCCGCGCTGAAAAAAGTCAAGGGGCGAGGCGACATCACTATTCGCGTGAATTTGGAAGACGTGAAGCTCACCACTGAGCATACGAAGGATTTCATCCAGCGAGTGGAAGCCGTGAAAGGAATCACCGTGATGGAAGATTCCAGCGTGGAGCGCGGAGGATGCATTGTCGAGACCGACTTCGGCGCGATAGACGCGCGCATTTCTTCCCAGCTTGCGGAATTGGAAGAGAAGATTTTGGAAATATCCCCGATAAAGGCAGTGCCGAAATCCAATGTGGTTGAACAGTGATGGCGAGCGACGACAAAAAATTCAGCCTTGAAAAATATCTCGAAAAAGTAAAGTCCGCCGAAACGATTTTGTATGTCGGCAAGGTGAAGAGCGTGAACGGCCTTGAAATCTTGAGCGAAGGGCCGCGCTCCGTCATCGGCGAAATCTGCACAATCCGAATCGCGAGCCTGAAAAAGGAGATGCTCGCAGAAGTGGTCGGCTTGGAAGGAACGACTGTTCGGCTTACTGCGTTCGGCGATACGCGCGGAATCGAAGTGGGAACGGAAGTCGTGGCTTCAGGGCAGACATTGCAAGTGGGCGTGGGCGAAAGCCTTTTGGGGCGGGTGATTGACGCGACTGGAAAAGCCGCCGACGGAAAGGCAGAGCCTGCCTGCGAAACGTATTATCCTGCCTTGGCGAGCGCGCCAGACCCAATGAGACGAAAGCCGATAACGCGCCGCATTACCACGGGGGTCCGCTCGATTGATTCGATGCTGACGGTGGGGGCGGGTCAGAGGCTTGGAATATTCGCCGGCTCGGGCGTGGGAAAATCCACATTGATAAGCATGATGGCGCGAAACACGAACGCCGACATAAACGTAATCGCTTTGGTGGGAGAGCGAGGCCGCGAAGTCCTCGACTTCATAGAGCGCGACTTGGGCGAAGAAGGCTTGAAGCGTTCTGTGGTGGTAGTCGCCACGAGCGACACTCCGAGCATTTGCCGTCTGCGTGCGGCGTTCGTCGCGACGGCGGTGGCGGAATATTTTCGCGATCAGGGAAATGACGTGATGCTGATGTTCGACAGCGTGACGCGATTCGCGATGGCGCAGAGGGAAATCGCGCTTTCAAACGGAGAGCCTCCGGCGCGAGAAGGATTTCCGCCAAGCGTTTTCGACATGATTCCGAAACTTCTCGAACGCACGGGCACGAACGACAAAGGCTCGATTACCGCTTTCTATACAGTCCTCGTCGAGGGCGATGACATGAACGGCCCTATCGCCGACACCGTGCGCGGCGTGGTGGACGGGCACATTGTCTTGAGCCGCGCTTTGGCGCAAGCGTACCATTATCCTGCCGTGGACGTGCTCGCAAGCATCAGCCGCCTTGCCCGCCGCGTTACCGGAAAAGCGACGCGCGAGGCATGCGGAAAAATCAGGCAATTGATGGCGACCTACCAGCAGAACGAGCTGATGATTACGACCGGCGCGTATGCCCGCGGCGCGTCCGAAGCGATTGACGAGGCGATTGAAAAGCACGAGGAAATCGAAGGTTTCCTCAAGCAGGAAGAAAGCGACCGTTGCACGATGCGCGACACGCTCGAAAAACTTTCCGCGCTTTCTGAAGTCGAAATCCCGGAAGAAGAATTCGGCGACTATCCTGCGGCGGAAATTCCTTCCTTAATTTGCGACAGTGAGTGAATTATCAAATTCGGGAACTGTCGCAAACGCAACTTCACAATGCAATGAGAAGTTGCAGTGAATGAGCGAGTTTTTTCAAAACTCGAATTAAATGCAGTGGCGCAATTTTAGCCGTTGTATTTAAATGTTCCTTAGTTTTTAACATTTGAGGAAACTTCAGTTTCCGAAATTGTTGAAAAAGTCGTTTCGCAACGAAGTAAGAAACGACAGTAAATAAGCGAGTTTTCGCAGAAAACTCGTATTAAAATCAGCAACGCCATTTCAGTTGCTGATTTTAAATGTTCCGTGGCGCAAGTCGTCGACGCTCGCGCCGAAGAGGACGCGAAAGAAAGCGTTCCGTCCGAAAATAATTAATAAAAAGTCAATCTAAACTTAAGCAGAATAAAAATTAAAGTTGAAATGAAGAAATTCAAATTTGAACTTGAGCCGCTTTTGCGCTTGAGAAAATACGAGCAGGAACAGGCGCAAATCGAGCTTGGAAAGGCCGTGAGTGCGGAGGCGAAAATCCAAGCCGACTTGGACGCGCTCGCAGAACAATATGCCGCCACAAAGAAAATGGGCGAAGGCGAGCGCGACTTTTCGAAAATCGCCGAAGCGCAGCATTTCTATTCTTTCGTAAAAGCCCAGCAGGAACAACTTTTCGCGCAAATGGCGCAGGCGAAAATCGTCACCGAAGAAAAGCGCGCGGTGTTCAACGCGGCGATGCAAAAAACCGAGAGCCTCAAAAAACTCCGCGAGCGGAAACTCGAAGAGCACGCCGCCGCCGCGAAAAAGGAAGAGGCGAAATTTTTGGACGACGTCTCGACATACAAATATAATTGAAGCGAGCGTCTACAGTTTGCGTCGAAATACCGCCGCAAACTGTAACTTCGAGTTTTTTTCAAAAACTCGCTTATTCACTGCGATTTTCGCTGGAAACTTCGATAGCAAGTCTTCGACTTGCATACTTGTTGCGAAGGCACTTCGTTGCAAAATCGCGTTTTTCAATGGTGAAAAAATTGAACGTTTAAAATCAGCAACTAAAATTGCGTCGCTGATTTTAACTCGAGTTTTTTTCAAAAACTCGTTTATTTTACGACCTGCTCGCGCAGGCGAATTAAGCATCCTCGAAAACTGATGTTTTCTGCGGTGCTTAATTTTAAGGAACGTTTTTCATCATTGAAAATTTAAGGAGTGAAAAAACTGTGCGTTGGCGCGAAAAAAAATGCTTTACAAAAACGGGATTTTGCCGTAAAATAAAAGTAGAAGAAAAAAGAGAGTCGCGCGACGGTAATTTCTGGCATCGAGTTTTTTCGGTTTTTGGTAGCGAAGCGGACAAAAATGCGAGCCTCGCGAGCAAGAAAAAACTTGGTAGCAACCGCAGGTTGCGTAGCGAGCCAAACGAAAACTCGGTAGCACGGCTTTGCCGTGCGTGGCATTCCATTGTCTATGGATTGCCACGACCGCAAGCGGTCTCGCAATGACAGAAAACATCACGTGGGATTGTCATTGCGAGCCGAAGGCGAAGCAATCTATAATTTAAAGAGAGAAAAAACATGAAAAAACGAACTCCATTCAAAAACGCAAATATGTTTTTTCCTGCGCTTTTCGTGCTGACAATCTGCGCGTTTATATGCGCGGTGTTCTTCGCGTCCTGCGAGAACCTCCTCCACGGCGGCGAGGACAATGCTTCCATAGGGGGGGGTAAGAAGCCTTGCGATCCAACTCCCTGCGCGCTGACCGTATCCGTCAGAATCGGAGGCTTGGGGGCACTCGCGCGCTATGCCGCCCCGTCCATGCAACAAGACTTCATATACGCCGCACTGCTCTATCCCGACGGCTCTCCGTCCGGCGAACTGTCTGTAGGGAATCGTGACGGCTCGACCATAACTTTCCTCTTCCAAAAGCCTGCGGGAGAAGTGACGGAAAATTTGACTGTCAAGGTGCTTGTGTTCGCAAAGGGCACTGCGTCGTCGGACTTTACGGAAGATGTCGCGCTCCTCTCAGGCTTGAAAAGTGGGTTGAAAGCGGAAGGCGGCAGCATCACGGTGGACGCAATCACGCTCACTCCGAACCTCGCAGGCGATGCCCCGAAAGGCGAGGTCAGCCTCAAAGTAAAAGTACCCGACGGATACACGCTTGAAATCGACGGCGCGGAGCATGGGGCGGACCAATTCAGCGTCGACCCCTCCGTTGATTATTACACAATAAAACAAAAAGACGTGGCAGGGATTTCCGGCGGCACATACAAACTGACTTTCAAAGTGACGAAAGACGGAGCAGTCGTCTACGCATTCACCGACTCGATAAACGTCTGGCCGGGAATGTGCACCGACACATGGCTCGGACTTCCCTCTGGCGAACTTGGCGCGGACGGGGCGCGCGAAATAACGCAGGCGATGCTGGCCGCCACAGTCTTCGTACGCGGAAGCGGCGGCTGGTACGATGGCTCGCCCTACAAAGATTCGGCCGTGGCGAGCAACGACAATCCGGGAAGCTTCCTTAAGCCCTTCGCCACAATACAAAAGGCGATTGATGCGGTGATTGCCGCGAACGACGGCGCGAGCAAGTATACGATTTTTGTGGACGGAACGCTCGCCTATGACGGAATGGCGGCGCAGATGGCTAATATTGGCGGTGCGAACGACAGAAATCTCAGTCTCAACATAAAAGCCTTGTCCGACAAAGCCACGCTTGACGCGAAACAAAGCGGACGCGTGATGTCCATAAACGCCGCGTTTGCTGGCAGACGCTACGACATTACGCTTGAAAACCTCGTCATCATGGGCGGAAAGCACGACAACGCAGGCGGCGGAATCTACTTGAACGGTTCGCTGAACAGCCTCACGCTCATAAACTGCGATGTAAAAGGCAACACTGCTGACAACAACGGCGGCGGCATCTTCGTCTCACGAGGAAGCATCCTTACGATGAACGGCGGCACGGTCGGCGGAAGTGCGGCAGGCGGCAACATGTCGGACAATGGCGGCGGAGTATATGTCGTCGGCACATTCACGATGAGTGGCGACACGACGATCAGCGGAAACGAGGCGACCAGTGGCGGAGGCGGCGTGTATGTCTCTGTAAACGGCGCGGAAAAAGGCGTATTTACTATAGGTGGCAATGCGACAATAAATGAAAATTCTGCAAACTCTTATGGCGGCGGAGTGTGGGTTGACGGCACATTCACAATGAATGGCGGCGCAATCAGCAAAAACAATGCAGTGGCTGGTGCGGGCGGTGTTTATGTCGCCAATAACGGCGGCTTCACGATGACTGACGGCACAATAAGCGGCAACTCGACGGACGGCGATGGCGGCGGAGTGTATGTCGAATCAAGCGGAACGTTCAGCATGAATGGCGGCATTGTCGGCGATGGCAACAAGACTAGCGATGCTGGAAAAGGCGGCGGCGTTTTTGTTAGTGATGGAGATTTCACGATGAGCAACACGGCGGCAGTCAAGGGAAACGAGGCCAAATATGGCGGTGGAATTTACATTCAAGAAGGCAGTGAGTTTAAGATGAATGACGGAGAAATCAGTGAAAACCATGCGATAACTGCCGGTGGCGGAATTTGTATTTCTAGCGGTGTTGCCAATATGTATGGCGGAAACATTTTCAAGAATGAAGCAGATTCGGCCGGCGGCGGAATCTATATAGTTGGTGACTCAGGGGCATTTACCATGACCTACGACGCTACAATCAGCGACAACACGGCGTACAGGGGCGGTGGTTTTTATAATGCTGGGGCTACTTTCATAATGAAAGGCGATGCAAAAGTAAGCGGAAATCATATAACGGGTGGAGAAGGCACTGGTGCATATATAAAGGACACCAATTCATCTACAGGGGTATTGAAGATGAGCGGCTTGGCGCAATTCGGAGCAGACGATGAAGTGTATCTTTTTGATGAGAATAATGCAATAATGATTGCAGATTTTCTCACCGGAACAGGAGCCGTGGCGACAATCGAGCCAAGATATTATGTGGTAGGCAGGCAGGTTTTGAGCGGAGGCTTACATTTGAGGCTCGCAGATTGCAGTAGATTCAAAGTGAAACCGCAAAGCGACGGAACAACATGGAGCATAAATTTTAAGACGGTGGGCGTGAACGGCACGGGCGTTCTGGTAAAGGGCGGTTGAGCGTTGCGAGTTCGCGGAAAAAAAGAATGTGCGGACTTCCGCGTCCGTGCCCGCGAGTTCTTCCCTCGCTTTTGAATTATTGTGTAGCCCTTTTTAGCCGCTCAATTTCGGCTTTCAGAGCGGCGATTTCCGTTTGGTCTGCGGCAGGTGTTTTGAAAGTTAATTGACGGCGAAGACGCGCGATTCGCACTCTGTCATTGCGAGACCGCTTGCGGGCGTGGCAATCTACGGACAATGGATTGCTTCGCTACGCAACCTTGCGGTTGCTATCGAGTTTTTTCTTGCTCGCGAGGCTGCATTTGTCGGTGCAAGCACCTTACGCTTCGCTACCAAAAAGCGAGAAAACTCGTATTGCTTTTCCTCTGAAACGTTCATTGTGGATTGCTTCGCTTTCGGCTCGCAATGACAACCCCTTTCTCGCAATGACAACCCCTTCGGGGTTCGTGATGACGGTGGGCGATGATTTTTGACACACTCAATCATCACGCGCGTTGGTTGAACACTGCATGTCATTGTCACGCGACCGCTTTGTCATTGTCGGACTTGACCCGACAATCTGTCGTGAAAGCAAAACGCGTATTCCTGCCCCGCGCCGATTTTTTGAAAAGTCAGCAATCTTTCTTCAGCAAGTTTCCAGCTTTCTCCTTATGAACTCCGCCGCCTGCTTCGGGTCGGCTTTGCCTTGCGACATTTTCATCACTTGGCCACAGAGCCAGCCGAGCACATTCGTCTTGCCACCTTTGTAGTCGGCGACGGCCTTTTCGTTCTGCGCGAGGACTTGTTCCACCAATTTTTCAATCGCGCTTGAATCGCTGATTTGCACCATTCCTTCTTCGCGGATGATTTCGGAAGGCATTTTGTTCGTCGCAAGCATTTTCGCAAACACTTCCTTTCCCTGCTTCGACGTGATTTTTCCGTCTTCAAGCGAATCGGCAAGTTCTGCGATGTGCGATGGTGTGAGCGCGATTTCACTTATCGAAAGATTTTTTTCGTTGAGATGCGCGAGCAATTCAGAAAGAATCAGATTGGCGGCGCGCTTGGGGCTTTTGGAATTTTTCGCCGCTTCCTCGAACCACAGCGAAAGGTCGCGCGTTCCTGTCAAAGTCTCCGCGTCGAAATCCGAAAGCGAGAATTCCTTTTTGAAACGCTCGCGCTTGGCTTCGGGAAGTTCGCCCACTTTTTCTGCGGCGAGCGCGATCAAGTCTTCGCTCACGGAAAACGGCTTGATGTCAGGCTCTACGACGAAGCGATAGTCCACGAAAGAATTCTTCGTGCGCTGCACGACGGTCTTTCCCGCCGCCTCGTCCCAGCCCATCGTCACTTTGAATCCCGCGTCGAACGGCTGGCGGTCGTTCTTGAATTCTTCGAGCTGTCTCTGCGCCTCGTAGGCGCACGCCTCGCGGATCGCCTTGAACGAGTTCAGGTTTTTTATTTCAGAAATCGGCGTGTGGAACAGCTTTCCGTCTTCCCAGACATTCAAGTTGATGTTCGCGTCGCACCTCATGTTGCCTTCTTCCAAGTTGCCCTTCGTGACCTTGACATAGCGCAAAATTTCCTGTACGCTTTGCATGAAAAGCGCGGCTTCCTCCGGCGAAGTCATGTCGGGCTTCGTGACGATTTCAATCAATGGCGTGCCGCAACGGTTGTAGTCGATGTACGAATGCGCCCCCTCCATGTGAAGCGACTTTCCCACATCCTCTTCAAGGTGAATGCGCTCGATTCTCACGCGGCGATATTTTCCGTCCGGCGAAACGCATTTTTCGCCGGCGAAATTCTTTTCGCGGCATTTCGCTCCGCCCGCCCGCTCGTCTTCGGGATAATTCCGCATCGGCAAATCCACGAATCCGTCGCTGCAAAGCGGAATGTCATATTGCGTGATTTGATAGCCTTTCGCCAAGTCGGGATAAAAATAGTGCTTGCGGTCGAATTTCGTAAAGCGCGCGATTTTGCAGTTCAAAGCCTGCCCTGCCACCGCGCCGAGTTCCACATACCCCTTGCTCACTCGCGGCATCGCGCCCGGCAGTCCCAGGCAGACAGGGCACACGCGAGTATCGGGCATTCCGCCGTAACGGTTTTCGCAGGCGCAAAAAGCCTTCGTCTTTGTCAAAAGCTGCGTGTGGATTTCGCAGCCGATTACGATTTCATATTTTTCAATGGACATGATTTCATTATACCGAATTGCGCCGTTTTGGGCAAGAGAAATTTGGCGCGGGTTTTGCCATTGCGAACGCTTTGGCAAAACCCGCGCATTTTGCTGCGAATTGTAATTGCAAAGAAATCGCGCGTTAGATTCGCGAGACTCCGTCGGCGGGAACGCATTTGAAAAATCCAGCGTCGTGCCCGATTTTCTGCGTGTAGATTTTCTGCACGTTTTCGATGAACGCGTCCGCCTTGTCCTTTTTTACGATCGCGATAGCGCATCCGCCGAAGCCGCCGCCGGTCATCCTCGCGCCAATGCATCCGTCCTGCGCGTTTGCCGCTTCCGCCAAAGTGTCAAGCTCGATTCCCGTCGCCTCGAAATCGTATTGCATGCTGTGATGCGCTTCTTTCAAAAGCTTTCCCAGCTCGTTCAAGTCGCCCTTTTTCAAGACTTCCACGGCTTTCAAGACGCGCTCGTTTTCCGTCACCGCATGACGCGCCCGTCGCATGATAACGTCGTCTTTTAGTATAGAAGAGACCGCGTTGAACTGCGCCACCGTGAGCGAGCACAAGTCGGGCAAGTCCTTCGTGTTGGAAAAATTTCCGCCTGCGGGAAGTGGGAGAGCCGCCGCCTTGAGCTGCGCCAAAGCCGCCTCGCACTGTTCGCGCCGCTCGTTGTACTTCGATTCTGAGAGCAGGCGTTTTTTCTTCGTGTTCATCACGACGAAGCACGAGTCGCCCATTTCGAGCGGAACGTATTCGTGCTCGATTTTCGCGCAGTCCAAAAGTTCCGCCGTGCCCTTTTTCGCGGTGGCGATAATGTATTGGTCCATGATTCCGCATTTCACGTCCATGAATTCGTGCTCGCTTTGCTGTCCGATGAGCGCGATGTCCTTTCGCGAAATCCCGAATCCGAAGAGTTCCGAGACTGCGAACGCGAAGCCGCATTCGAGCGCGCTCGAAGATGAGATGCCGCCGCCCGCCGGAACCGTGGATTCAATCAGGACTTCGAAGCCCGAATCGAATTTGTAGCCGCGCTTTTTTATTATCGAGAGGATTCCGTTCAAATAGTTGGCGTAGTCGTTTTCCTTTTTGTACGCGAAATTATCGTTGATGTCGAACTCGAATGTTCCCGGAAATTTCAAGTCGTTGTAAATGACTTTCGTGTCGCCGCGCTTTCGAATCGCGAAATACATATAGCGATCGATTGCCGCCGGAAAGACTTTTCCGCCGTTGTAGTCGATGTGCTCGCCGATGATGTTGATACGCGCCGGAGACGAAAAAAGCTGAACGTCGTCCGCGCTTCCGCCGTAATTTTTCACGAAAGAATTCTTGAATTCTTCCAAATCGATTGTTCCGTTTTCTTCACTCATACTGTTATTTTATCACGGATTTTGAATTTGTCAAGGCGAAAATTGGCGCGAAAGGCAATTTTCATTTTTCGCCTGAAAATAAATTCATTTGCACAGCGTCAGGACGGCTTCCACGATTGCCTCGTGCTCTTTCGGCGCGATCCGCGCGTAGAGCGTTTCCACCGTGTCGCCAGGCAAAACGGGAACTTTTTTTTGGAGGATGATTTTTCCTGTGTCGCAGCCGCCGTCGGCGAAATGGACGGTGCAGCCGCTTTCTTTTTCGCCCGAATCGAGGACCGCTCGGTGGACGTTTTCGCCCCACATTCCGACTCCGCCGAATTTCGGCAAAAGAGCCGGATGCAAGTTGATGATTTTGCCTTCGTATTCGGAAATGATTTTTCCGCGCAACACCGAAAGATAGCCCGCGAGCACGATTAAGTCCGCGCGAAATTCCTTGCACACTTCAAGCATTGCATCGCTTACGGCGGCGTTCTTTTCTTCGCGGCTCGCGTTTTGCGCCGCCTCTTTTCCCATCACGGAAAAAGGGCTTTTCACGAACGCCGGGATGCTCGCTTTTTTCGCGCGTTCCAATGCGAACGCGTTTTTCGTGTTGGAGCAGACCGCGACGATTTTATAAGGACAGTCAGCGACGGACTTTTCGTAGTCGATGAGAGACTGCAAATTCGTCCCCCCGCCCGAAACCAAAACGACGACGTTCATTTTCTAGTCCTCGAAAAGCACCGCGTCTTTTTGTCCGGCGACTTCGCCCTTCGAATAAGAGACGCGCCCGATTTTGTACGCCTTCATGTCGGGAATTCCGTGGACAGAAAAATTCGCGGCGTTCTTGTTGAACATTTCCAAAATCGCGTCGGCATCGTTGTTCTTTACGGCAAGCACGAATCCGATTCCCATGTTGAACGTGTTGTAGACTTTTGAAACGTCCGCGCCGCGCCGAATAAGTTCGCCGAAAATCGGCGGGATGTCCCAGCCGTCGCGCTTTATGACGGAAACGAGCTGCTTGCCGCCCGAAGCCGCTTTCGGGAACATTCGCGGAATGTTTTCATAGAAACCGCCGCCCGTGATGTGCACCATTCCGTGAACGCTTTCGCGGAATTTTTTCAGCACGTGCATGACGGGCTTCACGTAAATTCGCGTGGGCGTGAGAAGCACTTCGCCGATTGTCTGTCCGGTTTCGTTCCCATTCAGGACGAACGGCTCGTCAAAATTTTTCACGAGCTTTCTCACCAAAGAAAATCCGTTCGAGTGAACGCCGGTGGAAGAAAGCCCGATGAGCGCGTCGCCGTCGCGGATTTTTTTCCCGGTAATCATTTCGGACTTTTCGCCGATGCCCACGCCGAATCCCGCGAGGTCGTATTTCCCGTCGTCGTAGAAGCCGGGCATTTCGGCGGTTTCCCCTCCCAAAAGGGCGCACCCCGCCTGAAGACAGCCTTCGCTCACTCCGCGCACGAGGTCGGCCGCTACGTCTGCCTCAAGTTTTCCGCATGCGATGTAGTCCAAGAAAAAAAGCGTCTGCACGCCCGAGCACAAGATGTCGTTCACGCTCATCGCCACGCAGTCGATTCCGACCGTGTCGTATTTTTTCATCTTGAACGCGATGTCAAGTTTCGTGCCGACGCCGTCCGTTCCCGAAACCATCACGGGATTTTTTATTCCTTTCGGCACGGCGAACATTCCGTTGAACGCGCCCAAGTCCGAAAGCACGCCCTCGATGTGAGTGCGTTTCGCGCTTTCCTTGTATTTGTCCACGGCGCGGTAGCCTTCTTCCACGTCCACGCCAGATTGCTTGTAGTCCATAATAACTCCTATAAAGCATGTTCGCCAAGTCGCAACGCAACTGGGCAAACGTGAATTGATGGCGAGCGCACCATTTGTTCGGTCGCCATCATGCATTGTCCATAAAAAATCAAGCATGGAATTACATTCCACGCGAAAAGTTCATTCTATTTTTCCAATTTCTTTCCGTTGAGCTCGCCGGGAACTGACATCGGATATTCGCCGGTGAAACAGCCTTTGCAAAATCCGAAATTTTCCGGGCTGCACGAGCGCAACGCTTCGAGCATTCCTTCCACCGAAATGAACGCGAGCGAGTCCGCGCCGATTTCCTGTCGAATGTGTTCCACGTCGTGGCTTGACGAAATCAATTCGGCACGGCTCGGCGTGTCGATTCCAAAGTAGCACGGAAATTTTACCGGCGGACTTGAAACGCGGAAATGGACTTCCTTCGCGCCCGCGCGCCGCAAAATCTGAATCAGGCGGCGGCTCGTAGTGCCGCGCACGATCGAATCGTCGATGACCACGACGCGCTTTCCGTCGAGGTCGCTTTTGATTGCGTTCAGTTTCAGGAAAACCAAATTTTCCCTTTCGCCCTGAGTCGGCGCGATGAAAGTGCGTCCGATGTATTTGTTCTTTATGATCGCGTTGGAATACGGAACGCCGCTCGCTTGGGCATAGCCCAACGCCGCGCCCAAGCCGCTGTCGGGCACGCCCACGACAATGTCGGCAGGAACAGGACTTTCCCTTGCCAAAGTCTCGCCCATGCGAAGCCGCGCTTCTTGAACCGCGATTTCGTCGATTACCGAATCAGGGCGCGCGAAATAAACATATTCGAAAATGCACGAACGCTTGGAAGTCTTTTCGCCGAACTCGAACGAAAGAACGCCGTCGTCGTTTATGATGACGATTTCGCCGGGATGAATGTCGCGGACGAAAGTTCCGTTCACCGCGTCGATGGCGCACGACTCGCTTGAAAGAATCCAGCCGTTCTCAAGTTTGCCGAGGCAAAGCGGACGGATACCGTTCGGATCGCGCGCGCCGACCAAAGCCTTTTCAGTGAGCATGCAAAGCGCGAACGAGCCTTTTATCATTTGAATCGTGTCGGTGAGCGCGCGGTCAAGCCCTTTCTTGTAACTCCGCGCGATGAGCTTGACAATCACTTCGGTGTCGCTCGAAGAATTGAACGTGCAGCCGGATTCCTCGAGCATTTCGCGCAGCTGCTCGTAGTTGACAAGCTGCCCATTGTGCGCCACCGCCACCGTTCCCAATTTCATCTGGCCGACCATCGGCTGCGCGTTTTCCATTCCCTCGCCGCCGGCGGTGGGATAGCGCACATGCCCGATTGTCGCGAAGCCTTTCAAATCGTTGATGTCGTTGCCTTTGAACACGTCGCCCAAAAGTCCCGCGCCTTTTTTCAATTTAATCTGCTCGCCGTCATAGACCGCGATTCCCGCGCTTTCCTGTCCGCGATGCTGAAGCGAATTCAAGCCGTAATAGGTGAGCGCGGCGGCTTTCGAACTTTCCGAATTTTGTTCGCCGGAATTTTTCGTAAGGTAAATTCCGAACACGCCGCATTCGTCGTGAAGCTTGTCGTTCTGGTTCAATTCATGGACACGGCATATCGAGTTTGTCTCGCAAGCGTCGCGTCTTTTGTCCGTTTTGTTCAGTCCATTTTTTTCAGTCTCGCGCAATTCGCTTTTTTTGTAAAAAAATTCGCTCATAGTTCCACGCCTTTTTCGTTCAATTCTTCCGCGTCGCGCGAAAGCTTTTTTCTGAACTCGCACAATTTTTCCTTGAGTTCCGGATATTTTATCGAAAGGATTTGCACGGCAAGATAGCCTGCGTTTTTCGCGTTGCCGATTCCAACCGTCGCCACGGGAATTTGCGGAGGCATTTGCACGATTGAAAGAAGCGAGTCAAGTCCGCCAAGTCCGTTCGACTTTTCGCTCACGCATTCAAGCGGCACTCCGATTACGGGAATCGTTGTAAGTCCGGCGATGACACCAGGCAACGCCGCCGCAAGTCCCGCGCCAGCGATGACGACTTCAAAGCCTTCGCCTTCGATTTTGCGGACGGTCTCGCGCAAAAGTTCGCCCGCGCGGTGCGCCGAAATGACGAACGCCTTGTATTCCACGCCGAATTCGCGCAAAACGTCGGCAGCCTTTTTCATTACGGCAGAATCAGATTGAGAGCCAAAAAAAATCGCAACCTTCAAATTTTCCTCCAGCAATTCTATGGGAAAATGATAGCACATTGCAAAAGAAAAATCAATATGAAAGAATTGCCGCAAGCGAAATTTTTCGGCAAAATCTATGGCGGGAAAATGTTGCTCGCAAAAGCAAGAAAAAGCATATTGAAAACGAAAGGATGCGAATTGTCGCCATCCTTTAATATTTGACTATTCTTGCGTTTTTTTGTATATTTAGAATGGTATGGCTAAAAAGAAAAAAAATGTAAATAACGCCGCAGTCGAAAATCCGCTTGGCGCGGTGATGCCGGTGGAACAGGCGCTTCCTCCCGCGCTCAATATTCTTCCCATTCAGGGACGCCCGATTTTTCCAGGCATATTCACGCCGCTCCAGATTTCGAATGATGCCGACCAAAAGACGGTGGAACAGGCGGCAAAGGATGGCGGCTTTCTCGGCATTTCCCTTGTAAAGAATGACGACGAGAAGGGCAATGCGAAAAACATTTTCGCCGTAGGATGCGCCGCGCGAATCGTCAGGAAAATAAATTTGCCTGACGGCGGAATCAACATTTTCATTTCCACGGTCAAGCGTTTTAAAATCCGCTCCGTGCTTCATGCCGAAAGTCCCGTCGTCGCCACGGTGAATTATCTTGAGGACGAAGAGGACGACACTTTCCAAGTGAAGGCACTCACCCGCGCGCTCATCAGCGAGATGAAGGAAATCAGCGAGAACAATCCTATGTTCAGCGAGGAGATGCGACTGAACATGGTGAACATCGACCATCCGGGAAAAATCGCCGACTTCATCGCATCGATTTTGAACATCGAAAAGAACGAGCAGCAGAAAATCCTCGAGACCGTGAACGTCCGACAGCGAATGGAGCAGGTGCTCGTCTACATCAAAAAGGAACAGGAACTCCTGCGCATCCAGAAGAAAATCCAGCATGAGATAAACGAGCGCGTGGAAAAAAACCAGCGCAACTATTTCCTGCGCGAGGAAATGAAGTCAATTCAAGAAGAGTTGGGCACGGACGCGGAAGGCAATGTCAACGACTACAAGAAATTCAAGGAAAAAATCGAAGAACTGAAATTCGAGGGCGAAATAAAAGAAACCGTGGAAAGCGAACTTTCCAAATTCCAAGTGATGGATCCCAATTCTCCCGAATATATCGGCACGCGGAACTACCTTGAGCTTGTCACTTCCCTGCCGTGGCACAACGACGCGCACGAAGACTACGACCTGCAGAAGGCAAAGAAAATCCTCGACCGCGAGCACTATGGGCTTGACGACGTGAAAAAGCGCATCGTGGAATTCCTCGCCGTGCGCAAGCTCAAAAAGGACAACAAAGGCTCGATTCTTCTTTTGGTGGGGCCGCCGGGCGTAGGAAAGACGAGCGTCGGACATTCGATCGCGCGCGCGATGGGAAAGCCGTTTTTCCGCTTTTCCGTGGGCGGAATGCGCGACGAGGCCGAGATAAAGGGACACCGCCGCACGTACATCGGCGCGATGCCCGGCAAGATTATACAGGGCTTGAAGATTACGAAAACGCGCGCGCCTGTTTTCCTCATTGACGAAGTGGACAAGATGGGGCAGAGCCATCAGGGCGATCCTGCGAGCGCGCTGCTCGAAGTGCTTGACCCCGAGCAAAACGTCTCGTTCCGCGACAACTATTTGGACTTGCCGTTCGACACGAGCGATGTTTTTTTCATCCTCACCGCGAACACGCTCGACTCAATTCCCGCTCCATTGATGGATCGTGCGGAAGTCATCCAGATTCCGGGCTACATCGACCAGGAAAAAATCGAAATCGCGCGGCACTACCTCATTCCGAAAAATCTCGCCAAGAACGGACTGCGGAAAAATCAAGTCAAGTACACGCGGCAGGTTCTCGTTTCCATCGCGGAGGAATATGCTCGCGAGTCGGGAGTGCGAAGCTTTGAAAAGGCGTTGGACAAGATTAACCGCAAGGTTGTGACGAAGATGCTCACCGAGGGCGACGACACGGAAAAGACATACACGATAGATTCAAGCGATTTGCACGAATATTTGGGAAAGCCCGTTTTTGACGAAAGCACGATAAAGCGCGCGAAAAAGCCCGGCACGGCGATAGGGCTTGCGTGGACGAGCATGGGAGGGGACACGCTTTTGCTTGAGGCGGTCTCGTTTCCGTCGAAGAACGGCGGACTTGAGCTTACCGGGCAGATGGGCGACGTGATGAAAGAAAGCGCGCGCATCGCGTTCAATTGGGCGCGCCGGTATGCCGTGCTGAACGGAATGAAGAACGCGACATGGTTCGACGAAAACACCGTTCACCTGCACATTCCTGAAGGCGCGACTCCGAAGGACGGTCCTTCTGCGGGCATTACGATGGCAACGACATTCGTCTCGCTGTTTTCAGGCAAGACCATACGGCAGAATCTCGCGATGACAGGCGAACTCTCCCTTACGGGGCAGGTGCTGCCGATTGGCGGCCTTCGCGAAAAGACCGTGGCGGCGAAGCGCAACGGGATAAAGACGATTTTGATTCCGAAGCCGAACGAGCGGGACTTAGAAGAAACGCCGGATCGCGTCAAGTCCGGGATACAATTCATTCCTGTCACGGACGTCTCGCAGGTGATTGAAAACGTGTTTTAAGTTTGCGATGTTGCGCGTCGCAAACAAGTAATAAGGAATAGGTAGCAGGTAATGGAATGATTTTTTGTCGCCTTGACCGAAGTGGGCGGCGAATTGTCATTGCGAGCCGTCGCCAGACGGCGTGGCAATCTACAAGCCGAAACCGTGGATTGCTTCGGGTCAAGCCCTCGCAATGACAGTGAATGCAAACCCTCGCTGCCAAACTTTGTCATTTGCCGAAGACGGTTTCTTCGAGCCACGGCCACAGCCATTCGTCGTTCCATTTTGTGGAATGCACGAAATGGTTGTTGCCCATGCCGAATCCGTGCCCGCCTTTTTCGCACAGGATGAATTTGCTTTCCACACTTTCGCGCGCCATTGCTTCTGCAAGGCGAGTGGAATTGAGGTAGTTCACTGTGCCGTCGTCCTTTGCGGCAAGCAGGAAAACGGGGCACTTTATCTTTTGCGCCTGCATTTCCATCGAAAAAAGTTCCTTTCGCTCGTCGCTCTGGTCTTTGTGCAAAAGGCTTTTCCGAGAGCGTTTGTGCGCGATGTCGTCCTGCATCGAGACGACTGGATAAATCGGCATGATGAAATTGGGAGCGAGCGAGACATTTGTCTTTATGCCGAGTTTTTCCAATTCCGATTCGCGTCCGAACACCCCCGCCATCAAGACCAAGTGTCCGCCAGCCGAAAAACCAATCGCTCCGATTTTGTCCGCGTCGATTCCGTATTCCGCGGCGTTCTCGCGGATGATTTGGATTGCCCGCTGGACATCCTCAAGCATCGCGGGGTGATGGTAGCCGAATCCGCTCACGCGGTATTTGAGTACGAAGCCGCTCATTCCCTTTTGCGCCGACCAGAGGGCTACATCCTTTCCTTCATGGAAAACTCCGAGATGGTGGTAGCTTCCGCCTGGGCAGATAACGAGCGCGGCGCCCGTGTTTTTTCCTTGCGGCGCGTAGTAGTCCATTTTCGTGGATTGTCCTTTCATCGAAGACACGCCGTCCCAAATCCGTATTGTGGTCGGCTTGATTTTGGGCGAAGAATTCGCGAACGAAATTGACGCAAGCGCGAAAACCATTGCGAGGACGAAAAGTGCTTTCTTTGTGTTTTTCATTTTTATGTTTGATTTCATTGTGTCATTCTACGGCAAAATCGCTTTTTTGTAAAGCGGAAATCGAAAGACTTTGAATCTCTATGAAAAAATTTGAAAAACATATTAAGTTAGAATTTCGTTTTTTTACGAATTCTAAAATATTATTGACAGCGTTTTTTTTTCGTCATTGCAGGGCGGGTTTTCGGCTCATCTCAATCTTTCTCCCCCTTATTGCCTATCACTCATCGCTACTTTCCATACTGCTTTTCTATGTCCGCGATTTGGTCGCGGACGAGTGCCGCCTGTTCGTATTCCAGATTTTCGGCGTACTCGTTCATCTGCTTTTTCAGCGCGTCGATAAGATTTCGCCGCTCTTTCGACACGAAAAGGTTCGCGCTCTTTTTCAGCACGTCGAGCTGCAGTTCCGCTTCTTCCTTTGCTTCCTGCGTCTTGTGTTCGAGGATGTCTTCCACCGCCTTCTTTATCGTGGTGGGGGTGATGCCGTGCTCCTTGTTGTAGGCTTCCTGAATGGCGCGGCGGCGTTTTGTCTCGGAGATGGCTTCCTTCATCGCGTCGCTCATCCTGTCGGCGTACATCACGACCATTCCGTTCGCGTTTCGCGCGGCGCGTCCGATGATTTGTATGAGCGAAGTTGTCGAACGCAAAAATCCGATTTTGTCAGCGTCCAAAAGCGCGATGAATGAAACTTCGGGCAAGTCGATTCCTTCGCGCAAAAGGTTTATTCCGATGAGGATGTCGATTTCGCCCGAACGAAGGTTTTTCAAGATTTCCACTCGCTCGAAAGTGTCGATTTCGGAATGAATGTATTTGACGCGCAAGTTGAGTCCCGAAAGATAGTCGGTCAAGTCTTCCGCCATCTTTTTCGTGAGCGTGAGAATCAGGCTTCTCTCGTGCCGTTCGATTCGCGCGAGCACTTCCTTGTAGATGTTTTCCATCTGTCCTTCGCTCGGCCGCACTTCGATGATTGGATCGAGCAGTCCTGTGGGGCGGATGATTTGTTCCACCACTTGGCTGCTCTGCTTGATTTCTTCGGGGCGCGGCGTGGCGGTCACGTAAATCACTTGGTTGAGCTTTTTTTCGAACTCGGCGAATTTGAGCGGGCGGTTGTCGAGCGCGCTTGGAAGGCGGAAGCCGAAGTCCACGAGATTCTGTTTCCGCGAGCGGTCGCCCTCGTACATCGCGCCGACTTGCGGGACGGTGACATGCGCCTCGTCGATGATGCAAAGAAAGTCGTCCGGAAAATAATGCAAAAGCGTCGCGGGCGGCTCGCCTGCGGCGCGTCCTGCGATGGGCGCGGAATAGTTTTCTATTCCAGAGCAATATCCCATTTCTTTCAGCATTTCGATGTCGTAAGTGACGCGTGTCTTCAGCCGCTCGGCTTCGAGCAATTTTTTTTGCGCCGTCAAAACCTCGACGCGCTCTTCCATTTCCTTTTGGATTCGCTCCGTCGCCTGCAAAAGCAATTCGCCCGAGACTACGAAATGCTTCGCCGGATAAATCACGGTCTCTTCCAGCTCTTCGATGCGCTCTGAAGTGATTACATTGTAGCGTTGGATTCGCGCCACTTCGTCCCATTCAAGTTCGATTCTGTAGGCTTCGTCGGTTTCCATGTAGGCGGGAAAGATTTCCATCACGTCGCCGCGAATGCGGAAATTTCCCCGTTCCAAAATCGCATCGTTGCGCTTGTATTGAAGCGAAGTCAATTGCCGCGCCAAATCCGAAAAATTCAAGGACACGCCTTTTTCGATTCGGACTCTCATTTCCTTGTAAAGGTCTGGCATTCCCAAGCCATATATGCACGAGACTGTCGCCACGACAATCACGTCGCGCCGCTCCATCAGGCTGTATGTCGCCGCTAGTCGCAGCCGGTCGATTTCCTTGTTCACTGCGGCGTCCTTTTCGATGTAAAGGTCGCGGGCGGGAACGTAGGCTTCGGGCTGATAGTAGTCGTAATACGAGACGAAATATTCCACGGCATTTTCCGGGAAGAATGTCTTGAATTCGCGGAAAAGCTGCGCGCTCAAAGTCTTGTTGTGGCTGATTATCAGCGTGGGGCGTTGCACGGCTTCGATTATTTTCGCCATCGTAAAAGTCTTGCCGCTTCCCGTGACGCCTTTCAGCGTCTGGTAGCGGTCGCCGCGCAAAAATCCTTCGCTCAATTTTTTCACCGCCTCGCCTTGGTCGCCCGCTACATCGTAAGGCGCATGCACGACAAATTTTTTCACAAGCCCTCCTTGATTTGCAACAGCGAGTTTTGCGAAGCGAAACTCGTATTCAAAACAACGACACCATTTTGTCGTTGCTTTGAAACCTTCCTAATTTTAATTATTCCGTTTCCGCGAGAGTCACCTTGCAGTCGTAGTTTTTGCCGTCGCGGTGAATTGTTATCGTCACCGAGTCGCCGGGACGCTTGCTTTCTAGCATCGAATAATAGTCGGAATACGTTTTCACTTGTACGCCGTCGATGCCGACGATGATGTCGCCACCCAAATTGAAGACGCGCGAAGAACGCGAGTTGCCGTAACGCACGGGCATCGTTCCGCCCTTTATTCCCGCCTTTTCGGCGTTGCCGTTTTGCGCCACTTGCGAAACGAGGATTCCGTAGTTTATGTCGAGCCGCGCGTAGTCTGCGATTGGCCTCGTTATTTGCACAAGGCTTGCCTGGAGCGTTCCGCGCCGAACTTTGCCGTATTGGAGCAAGTCCGCCACGACGCGCCGTGCCGTGGAAGCGGGCACCGCGAAGCCGATTCCCGAATTGCTGCCGCTCGAAGTGTAAATCATCGTGTTCACGCCAATCATGTTTCCTTTGGCATCGAGCAGCGGGCCGCCCGAATTGCCTGGATTTATCGAAGCGTCGGTCTGAATCATGTCGCGGATGATGACTCCGTTGGAATTCTTTATCGGGCGGCCAAGCGCGGAAACGATTCCCGTGGTGAGAGTGCGCTCGAAGCCAAACGGATTTCCGATGGCTATGACCTTTTGTCCCACTTTGAGTTTTTCGCTGTCGCCGAACTGAATCGTCTTCAAGACGACGCCTTCGGGCGGATCGAATTTCAAGACGGCGATGTCGCTTTCCAAATCCGAGCCGATGATTCTTCCTTCGTACTGCGAGCCGTCGAAAAGCGAAATGTAGATTTTGGAAGCGTTTTCGATGACATGGACGTTCGTGAGGACATAGCCCCGCGCATCGATTATCGAGCCAGAGCCTGAGCCGCCGTCTTCCGCAATCGGCTCAAGAAACCAAGTGACTCCCATCACTTGCGTCGTGATGTTTACGACAGCCTCGTTGAAATTTTCGTAAACCGAAATGTTTTCCTGCTCGTCCATCGTGTATGGAGAATTGCTCGCCGCCACTTGGACTTGCTGCGCGCTCTTTATGACGGGCAGGGGAGGCGCGCTTTCCGCCATCTGCTCGCTTTTGTTTTCTTCCTGCGATATGATTTCGACTTCCGCGTCTTCACTCTCGTGCGCCTCTTCTTGCGCCGGAGATTCCGAAACGGAAGCCGCATTGTTTTTGCCGAATATTTTTTGCGCGCCCAGCGTGAGCAAAACGCTTGCCGCCGCCGTTGCCGCAATCGTAAGCACAATGTGGCGATGCGAATAAAGTCTCATGGCTTCATTATAAGCGTTTTGCAAAAAAGAGAATACTTGATATTTGTATAAGTCCGCCCGAAAACTGCGCTATATTTTGAACATATCGAGGCTTTCGCGCAGATTGCCGATGGCGTCGTCCATTTCTTTGGAAAGCGAAGAAAGCGCGCCGCTCGCGTTTTTGAGAGAGCCGTTCTTTTTGTCGAGTTCGTCCATTCCGCCGCCCATTTCGCCGGTCGCGTTCTGCAAGAATTGCACTTCGCCCAAAATCGTCTTGCTGCTTTCGTTCATTTCGCGTGAAGCGGAGCGAACGTCCGAAGAAGAATTGTTCAGCGTCAAAAGCGAGTCGCTGATTTGCTTTGAGCCGTTTTCCTGTTCTTCCATGGAATGCGCTATTTCCTTGACAAGCGCGCTCGTGCCGTCCACCCTTTTTGAAATGCTATTCAAAGATTCGCCGGCTTCGCCCGAAGCGTACACCACAAGTGCGATTGACTTTTGGATGTTGGAAAGCTTTTGCGAAATCGTCTTCGACTGTATGGAAGAATTTTCGGAGAGCTTTCGGATTTCTTCCGCGACGACCGAAAATCCCTTTCCCGCCTCGCCCGCGTGCGCCGCCTCAATCGCCGCGTTCATCGCAAGGAGATTGGTCTGGCTCGCGATTGAAGAAATCACGTCGTTCGCGTCTGCGAGCGTCTTTGACTCCTCTTCGATTTGCGCGATTTTTTCGTTCATGTTCCTGTGCTTTTCCACGCCATCGGAAGAGTCCTGTTCGAGCGCGGAAAACGATGAGATGAGCTTTTCGACGGCGGCGTTCACCGACTTGATGTTGCCGAGCATTTGGCTCACCGCGCTTGAAGCGTCGTTCACCGCCGCGCCTTGCGTTGAAATCATATTGTCGAGAGAAGTGATGTTCGACGAAATTTGTTCCACCGCGCTCGCCGTCTGCTGTACGCTGGAAGTCTGCTTTTTGATGCTGCCGCTGAACGAGTCGATGTCCGTTCCGATTTCTTCGATGGAATTCACGGCGGCTTCGGTCACCGTGATGAGCTTTTTGCGCGAGCCTTCAAGCGTCTCTTCGGAATCTTTCATGGTCTGCACGGTTTCTTGAATTTTTTGGATGAAGCGGTTGAAGCCCTCCACCAATTGCGCGACTGTGGGAAGCGTTCCCGAAGTTTCGATTTTGATTCGCTTGGTCAAGTCGGCGTTGCCCGAACTCAAATCTTCCACCGTTTTTTCGAGCGCGTTTAGCGGCTGGTAAAGCCTGACGGAAACGCCCGCCAGCACGACGATGAAAACCGCGATAAACAAGATGCCGAACGGAAGCGGCGCGTTTTCCAAAAATGTCATGAAGTCGAACGGCCGCTCCAAAACCAAAGTCCATCCGATTGAGGTAATCGGGGCAAGGATGAATTCCGCGCCGAACGACGAGACATAGCGGTTTTTTTCCGAGTAATTTTGCACGTCCTTCAGCATCGGAATGAAGTCGCCGATGTGGACTTTTTCCTCGACGAGGCGTTTGTTCATCGCGCCCGTGATTTCCGACAGATTGTTGAACATATACATTGAAAGAGATTCGTTCGTGTTGAGCGACGCGAAAAGGTCGTTGATGAATTCGCTTATCGGGATTCCCGTTCCCGCCACGGCGATCGGAGTGCCTTGCGCGTTTCGTACCACGGCGTTCAGCCAAAGGTTCGTCTGCTTCAAATCCGGATTGTAGTTGATGTTGAAATTGTAAACGTCCGTTTCGTAGAGCGTCATCTTGTACCAGTATTGCGCCGGATCTTCAGGATTTACGTCATAGGCAAACGCGCCATTGGAATAAAATTTGTTGTCGTAAGTGGAAATCCAAAACGAGTTCTTGCCTAAGAAAGAATTCTGATAGCGTTGCAGTTCCAAAATCGCAGTTTCCGCCACTGATTCATCGTCTGGATATTCAAGGAACTTCATGATTATCGGCGATTTTGTCATTTGAAGCACGAGCTTTATTTCCGAATTAAGCTGCGACTCGAAGCGCAGGATTTGCAGCTGCGCTTCGCGAGCGAGAGAACTTTTCGCCGAGACGGAAAACGCAAGTCGCGTTCCGAAAAAAGCCGCGGCGAGCGCGACTGCGCCCAAAATGCAAAACAACGCGATCTTGGATTTTTTCTGTTTCATCGTTTTCTCCTGTCGGAAACGTGTCATGAGGAAAATGCCTCGCCATTTGTGCGATGCCTTCCTCGCATCTCCTGTTTGTATTGCGAAATAGTATACAGTATAAGTTTGTCAATGTATAGGACAAAATGAATTTTTTTAAATTTTTTTGCGGAAATTTCATTTTGCCTTTTGGAACTGTTTCATCGCGAAAGGTCCTGCGAACATGACAAAAAACGCCGCGCAGAAATCCACGATGAAGTTTCGCGCCCGTGCGTCCATTCCGAGCGAGGAAAGAATTTTCGTGAATCCTCCGTAAATCAAGGCGACGATCGCGATTCCGATAATCGCGCGGAACGCTTTTTTTCGCCGGCTGCCGCTTATCTCAAAGCGCACGAAGCGGCGTTCCAAAAACCATCCCAGTGTGAATCCGATGAGCCGCGCGCAGTCGCCGTACGCTCCGCCCTTCATCGTTTCGCCGTCCACTATCAGAACGCCGTCGACAAAGTCTTTCGGATATGATTTCAATTCGACATACAAAATCAGAGCCAGCGCGAAGAAAATGCCGCCGAGCAAAATCCACTTGTCGCGCGTCTCGTCTTTTGAAATCCATTTCATCAGAAAATGAAACGCGACGATTACGATTGCGCCTTCGCACAGTCCCGCCGCCACATCTTGCGGCGTGTGGCATCCCAAATAGTTTCGGGAAAATCCAGTGAGGATTGCAAGGAAAATCATGCAGAACGAAAGCACCCTGTTTTTCCAATAGTGTTCGGCGACTCCTCCATAGATTGTCGCGGCGACTGTCGAATGCCCGCTTGGAAAAGAATAGCCGCCCGCGGTCGCCTTCGCGTTGCCATAAGGCAGGATTTTTTCGCTTCGAATCCATGGGCGGTAGACGCAGAACGCGGTTTTGAGAAGCTGGTTCAACGCGCAGCCGAATCCAGTGGAAAGCGCGACGAACGCTCCCGCGTCTTTCGACACGCACCAAAACAGCACGATGGGAACGACATAGCATGCCGCCAAATCCAAGTCCGAGACAAACATCATGAATTTGCTCACGAAGTCAGGAAGCGAGTCGCGGAGATTTTGCAAAAACAAAAGATACTGGATGTCCATTTCCGCGCCCTCACCGCGCGACGATTTCAAATTCCATGAAAACCAATTTTATGTCCTCGCGGAATTCATAGCCGATGATTTCCGCCTCCTCTTCGAGCGCCTCGCGCGTGCGGCTTCGCCATTCCTGCAAATTCTCGTCCTCGCCTTCGAGCGCGGCGATGCTCCACGGCACTTCGTCGAACGGAAGGATTTCCACTCGCCGGATTTGAATCGCGCATACGGCTTCGTCGTCGGCATTTTTTACGATGTAGTATTCGCCGCTCACTGGAAGGATTTCGTTGTCAATCGCGTAGACGGCGTAAGTGGAAAAAGCCGCGCGCTTTTTTCCGGCGAGCAATGCGGTGATTTTTTCCGTGCCCGCAAAGCCGCGCGCCTCGAAACCGATGTCGCCTGCGAAACTTTCGTCGCCTTGCAGTTTCAGTTCGGCTTTCGCCTTTTGCCAAAATTCGCCTGAAGTCATTTTCGCCTCGTCTTTTCAAATTTCAAATTTTTTCGTCGCCGAAAACAAACGGAGTTTTTTCCAGTTTCCTGAAAACGCCTTCGTCCGCGCCGAAAGGCACGATTGAGTCCACCGTATATTCGGGGCTTATCGCGAGCGCGCAGTCAAGGCAATGCAAGACGAACTCGTCGTATTTTTCCGGCGGGATTTTCGGACGCAGATAGCAGCCTTCGCGCCGCCAATATTTCGCGAGGATTTTGTCGTAGATGAAAAAGTCCTTTTCGCATAAAGTTTTTTGCGCCGCGATCAAATCGTAGAAACTCCGGCTCGCCGCCGCCTCTAAAGCGGGGGGAAGCGTCTGCGGAAAGATTTCCGCCAGTTTCAATTGTTCTTCAAAAAATTCTTTTTCCGAATCGTCGCAAAGCAGGGCCACGATGAAAATGTCTTTCGTCCAAGCGAGCGGCGGGTAAAGCACGACGGATTTCGTCGCGGAAAAATCAATTGGCTCGCCGTGCGCGTTTTTCGTGAACGGCTTGAAAAATGCCGCGCTTTCCTTGCAGAAAATCAAGCTCGCCTGCAACGCGTTTTCTTTTTTCGGAAAGACAAAAACCTTTCGCTTGGAATTCAAGACGGCACAAACCGCCCTTTCCAGCCTCTCGTGTTCCGCCGTGAGAAATGAGCCTGCAAGTCCCTTATTGAGCGTGTTCTTGAAAATCGTGTACGCGCCGTTTCCCCAGCCCAAGATGGCGCGCCCTTCCTCGCGGTACAAGTCCGTGAGGCGGACATTTTTCTGCGTGTACAAAAAATTTCCGCGCGCGCGCCGAATGTTTCCGAACCGTCTGCGGATTTCCTCGTAATATTTTTTGACTTCCATTTTGCGCCGCCGAATTATTTTTCGCTTTCGATTGTCTTGAGAAACTCAAGCCGCTTTTCGCTTTGCGTTTTGAACGCGCCGCGCGCCGTAATCGTGCTCGTCTTCGTTCCCGGCTTTTTGATTCCGCGCGAAGTGAGGCACGAATGTTCCGCTGTAATCACGACGATTACATCTTCGGTCTTTACGACCTTGCTCAAAATGTCGGCGATGTCATTTCCGATTTTTTCCTGAAGTTGAAGGCGTTTCGTCACCATATCGACGATGCGCGGAATCTTGCTCAAGCCGATGATTCTGTCTTTCGGAATGTAGCCGACGCTCACGCGCATATTGTACATCAAGGCGAGATGATGCTCGCAGTAACTGAAAGCGTCGATGTTCGTGACCGCCACCGTGGAATTGTTCGAAATCGAGCCTTCGGGGAGGGGAAACGTCTTGCCGCATTCCTCGACGATTTCGTCGTTCGAAAAACGCGTTCCCTCAAAGATTTCGTCCATCATCCGCGCCACGCGGTCGGGCGTTTCCGAAAGCCCGTCTCGTTCGGGATTTTCGCCAATGTTCACGAGAATCGTCTTCACCGCCGCGCGAATGTTCGCAAGCTGCTCTTCCGTCAAATGCCTGTTTTCCATTGTACGGCGAATTATATCACATTTGAAAAAAATATTCTAGGCTTTGCGGTTTTTTCATAATTTTGTGCGCAGGGAAGGAAAATTGCGATTTGCGTGAATTGCGATTTTTTGCGACAAAATCCGCCTTTTTTCCGCACACGAATTTGAAATTGAAAAACATAAATTTTATGAAAATTCATTTTACTTTTTGGAAGAACCGTGTTATCATTATAATTAGGGTGGAGAGAAAATTTGCAGGAGGCATTTATGAACAAGACGGTTAACGCGGTCGGATTTGAGTTGGAACAAAAGCAGTCCGACATGATAGAGAAAAAACTCAAGCGGCTCGACTATGCCGATGATTTGATAATCGATTTGATTATGCGCGTAAAGCATGACAAGCAGTACAGCTTTGACACGACCGTGAATTTCCGCTGGGGCGCGCAGGCGCACGTTTCTGGCGAGGACTACGATTTCGCCGCCGCGCTGAACAAATTGATGGATGTCTTGGACAACAAAATCAACAAGGAAAAGGAGAAAGTCCAGGAAAAAAATTAAATTTTTTCAAAAACGCCAAATTCCACTTGCGCAATTTTCGTAAATTGTGTATAGTGTTTGTATGGCGGAGAAAAAGTTTACCATTCTCGACCTCATAAACTTGGAATTGTCCGGATATGACGCGCTCAATTTGAAGTGCGTCGCCGGAAGGCGCGGTCTTTCCAAAGAACTTTCCAATACGGCGATAAACCGGCCGGGATTGGGGCTGTGCGGTTTTTTTGACTTTTTTCCTCGCCATCGCATCCAGCTGTTCGGAAGCGGCGAAGTCGCGTATTTGAACAAGCTTTACGCCGAGCGTCGCACCGATACGATCAGGCAGTTTTTTACATACGACATTCCGTGCTGTGTTTTTTCTTTGAGTCAAGAGCCTACGTTGGATTTTTTGGAGATCGCCGAAGAGGTTTCCTGCGCGATTTTGATAACGGATTTGGAGCCTTCGGAATTTATGGCGAGGCTCACGCGCATTTTTTCGAATATTTTCGCGCCCAAAAAAACGTTGCACGGCGTTTTCGTGGAAGTCTACGGCGTCGGGATTATGCTGGGCGGACATTCGGGCGTGGGAAAAAGCGAGACCGCGCTTGAACTCGTGGAGCGTGGCCATCGTTTGGTGGCGGACGACATAGTGGAAATTCGCTGCGTGAACGGAAATATGGTTTTGGGAAGCGGCGCGAACACGCTCATAAGCCACCACATGGAAATTCGCGGACTGGGAATTATAAATGTCGCCCAGCTTTACGGAGTCGGCGCGATTCGCGAGCAAAAGGAAGTCCAGCTTGTCATAAATCTCGAAGAATGGAATTCCGAAAAAATTTATGACCGAATCGGTACGGCGCAAGAAACCGTAAACTTGCTTGGCGTGGAGATTCCGACGATAGACATCCCCGTGCGTCCCGGACGAAATTTGCCGATAATCATCGAGGCGGCCGCGATGAACATGCGCCTCAAAAAAATGGGCTACAACAGCGCGCGCGATTTCAACCAAAATGTTTTGCGTTGGATGGAAATGGGCGACGCGCAAGCCGCATATTATGGAACGGAAGATTACTATTAAATAAAAGGGGAAAATATGGTCGAGAAAATTCTGACGGTGAAAAATCGCGCGGGAATTCACGCGCGTCCGGCTTCTATGATTGCGCAGCTGGCGAACAAATTTGTAAGCGAAATTACTTTGGAAAAAGATTCTATCGTCGTGAACGCCAAGTCGATTATGGGTGTCATAACGATGGCGGCCGGTTACAACACTACGATTGTTCTCAAGGTGGAAGGCGACGACGAGCAGGAGGCGGTCGTCGCGATTGAGAGGCTTTTCGAGACAAGATTCGAGGAGGAGTAGGGTGAAAGAAATTACGCAAATTCAGCGAGATGTTCTCAATTATATTGCGCAATTCATCGATGAAAATTCCTATCCCCCGACGGTGCGCGAGATAAGCGAGCATTTCGGCAAGTCGATTCGCGCGGTTCAGGACAACATGACGGCGTTGCAGAAAAAAGGCTATATTTCGCTCGTTCAGAAAAAGTCGCGCTCGATAAAAATCTTGATTGACGAGCGGAAAAAGGATGCCGGCATCTTCATGGAAAAAGTTCCGCTGCTCGGGACGATTGCCGCGGGAAAGCCGCTTTTGTGCGAGGAAAACCTCGACGGTTATGTTACGCTCACCGAGCCTTTTATCCGTCCGGGAAAAAGTTATTTCGCGCTGCGCGTTCGCGGTCAAAGCATGATTAACGCGGGCATCCTCGAAGGCGACCTCGCCATCGTGGAACAGGGGGCGGAAGCGGCGGACGGGCAGATTGTCGTGGCGGTGATTGAAGACGCGATTACGCTCAAGCGTTATTTCAAAGAGCCGGGAAGGATTCGCTTGCAGCCCGAAAATCCCGCGTTCAATCCGATTTATTGCACGAGCGATTTGCGCATCGTGGGAACGCTCGCCAATTTGGTGCGCACTTATTGAAGATGTCGCTTTATTTGTACAGCGGGCCGGAATTCGGCGAGCGCGATGACGCGGTTTCGGCGATAAAAGATTCATTGCAAAAAAAATTCTCCTCGTGCGAATTCTATTCGTATTATGCCGTGGAAACTCCGATTGCGGATGCGATGCAGAAATTGTACGGCGCGTCGCTTTTTTCCGAGGCGACTTGCGTGATTTTCCACGGCGCGGAGCAAATCAAAAAAAAGGAAGACGTGCAAAAAATCGCGGATTGGGCGAAAAGCTCGGGCGATGCGAGCGTCTTGATTTTGGTGAGCGACGAGATTTCTTGCGACGCGAAATTGGAAAAAATCGTGGCAAAGGAATGCCGCCGCCAGTTTTGGGAAATGTTCGACGAGCAGAAAATTCCCTGGCTCAAGAATTATTTTTCCAAAAACGGCTATTCGATTGAAAGCGACGCGTGCGAGGAAATCCTTGACTTGGTGGAAAACAACACGCAGGCTCTCAAAAACGAATGCTCGCGTTTTTTCGTGTGCTTTCCTGCGGGCGCGAAAATCACGGTGGAAAACGTGGATTCGCTCATCGAGCATGGTCGCGAGGAATCCGCGTTCACGCTTTTTGACGCGATGGCAGACGGCGCACGGCAGCCTTCGGAGCGGCTTGAAAGCGCGCTCGGAATCTTGCAAAAAATCCGCCTTTCAAAAGACTCTTCGAGCGTGATGATAATCTCGGGGCTTTCGTATTGCTTCAGGCGGCTTTCCGCTTGGCACGCGCTGAAAGCCTCCGGCAAGACAGACGACTTTTCGCTCAAGACGAACGGCTTTGCGAGCAAAAAAAGCCGCCGCCAATATGCCTCCGCCGAGCGAGTCTGGAATGCGGGACAAAGCGCGGCGATTTGCGCGCTGCTTTCCGAAGCCGACATGCGCATCCGTTCGAGCGGCGCGGGCATGGAAGACACGCTTTTGCAAATGCTTCTCTATGAAATCATAATGAAGCGCGGCGCGAAATTGTCAGTTTACGGTTAAAGAAACGATTCTGTATTGTCGCTGAAATAATGCGACACTTTTTAAGGTTGTTGCGCATGGCGAAATCACGTTGCAAGGCGATGACTTGCTTACGAGGTTTCGACAGGCTCAGTCTCCGCCCTTGCAAAAACTCGAGTTAAAATGAGCGGCGCGATTTCAGCCGTTTAATTGAAACATTTATTTTGGAGGTGTTTTTGGTTTTATGAATTTGCTTTTGACTAATGACGACGGATTTTTCGCGCCCGGAATAAACGCTCTCAAAAATCGTCTTCTCTTGGACGGACACAATGTCATGGTTTTCGCGCCTTCCGAAAACCGGAGCGGGGCGAGCCACTGTATCAATTTGGGAAGCGGCGTGGAAGTGAGGAAAATCAGCGACAGCGAATACACGTGCACGGGAATGCCGGCGGACTGCGTGATGGCGGCGTTGAAAAGCGGCGTCTTTCCGAAAATCGACCTCGTGCTTTCGGGAATAAACCAAGGTCCGAACATCGGCCTTGACATCGTATATTCGGGAACATGCGGCGCGGCGCGTCAGGCGGTTTTCATGGGAATCCCTGCGGTCGCGCTGAGCGTGATGGTGGAAGAGCACGACGGCGAGCCTTTCACTCCGGGCGAAAAATATTTTTACTCTGCGATGGCGGATTTCGCCGCGAAAAACCTTGACAATTTTGCGAAAATGTGCGTCGTGGCAAGCGGAATGTCGATGCCCGAAAATCCATGCTGCTTCGTCAACGTGAACGGAGTTTCGCAAGACGAGCCGTACAAGGCGGCGCGCTTTTCGGGGATTTCGTTCCGCGAATATGCCAACGACAAGATAATTCTTGTGCCGAAGGCGGACGGGGTTTTCGAGCGGAAATTTTCCGGCGGAAAGGTGATTTCGTCGTCGCGAAAATATTCGGACTACGACGCGCTTTGCGAAGGCGCGGTTTCCGTGACGCGCGTCGTCGCCGAGCAGTTGGACGCGGGCGAAATGGATTCAATTATTTTCAATTTTTGATTGACAATCTGCGATTAATATTTTATCCTATAGTTTAGGGTGGATGTATGGGGAAATCAGTTTTGTCGGAAGGAATCTCGCTTTACGCCAAAAAAGAATACGGCGACGCGCTCGCGTTTTTTCTTTCGCTTTCAGAAAGCGCGGATGTGGACGGAATGGATGTGGCGTACTACATTGGGCTTTGCTACGCACGGCTTGAAAGGTATGACGACGCGCTTTTGTATTTGGAGCAAGTCGTGACGAGCGGGCACGACTACGAGCGCATTTTGCAGTGCAGGTATATTCTCGCGATAATCTATGTGAAAAGCGGACGGCGGCGTTTGGCGGATTTTGAGTTGAACAAGCTTTTGGAAAGCGGCTACAACACCGCGAATGTGCTTTCTTCGCTCGCGTATCTTCATTGGGAAAATCAGGACATCGAAACGTGCCTCGACTTTTATTCTCGTTCGCTTGAAGAAGACACGAACAATGTTACTGCCTTGAACGGAATGGGCTATGTGCTTGCCGAGGAAAACCGCGACTTGTCGCTCGCGCTCAGCTGCTGCAAGAGGGCCGTTTCGAATTCTCCGAAAAATCCGGCGTGCCTTGACTCGCTCGGCTGGGTTTATTTCAAATTGGGGCTTTTGGACGAGGCGAAGAAATATCTGTTCGAGGCGAAACGGTTGCTTCCTGAAAGCAAGGTCATAAAAAGTCATGTCGATTTGCTCGAAAAGGTTGTGGCGTCGGAATGAAAAAGTCGTTCGTTTTTTTGCTTGTGGTTTTTCTCGCGCTTTCGCAAAACGCGCTTGTCGCGCAGCGGGCGGAAAATTTGTTCGAGGATTCTGCGAACACGACTTCGCGAAAACGCAGCGCGGAAGCCGGATTTGCCGAAGAGGAATTTCGGCGCGGAGTGCAGTCGTACTATCGAGGCCAGTTCAACGACGCGATATTGCAATTTGAAAAAGCCCTTTCGTATTTGCCGGACGAAAATCTGATTTTGGATTGGCTCGGGAAATCGTACTATCGCGCGGGACTTGAGGGCACGGCGTTGGAACAGTGGCAGTTCGCGCATGACGCGGGGTATGGCGGAATCCTTTTGGAAAACAAAATTGAAGTTGTCCGCGAACGTCGCGTGAACGCGTCTTCGGACATGTCGCCCCGCTATACGGAGACAGGAAGTTATGTCGGGACGAATTCGACGGAAAACGGAAACTATCAAGTTTTCGCGTCTCCCACTTCCGTGCTGGCAAATCACGACGGAACGATTTGGGTGGCGGCGTACGGAAGCAACGAGCTTGTCCTGCTCGACATAAACGGAAATGTCGTTCGGCGCGTGACAGGACCGCTCAACGGATTTGACCGTCCGCTCGACGTGATTCGTTCTTTCGACGGAAAACTTTTGGTGAGCGAAAGCGCGGGCGACAGAATCGCGGTCTTGAACGAATCGGGATTTTTTGAAAAATATATCGGCGAAAAGGGAAGGGGAGTCGGGCAGTTTGTCGGGCCGCAATATTTGGCGCAGGATTCGATCGGAAACATTTATGTTACTGATTTCGGGAATTCGCGCGTCGCGGTTTTCGACAAGGACGGAAACGGCATCTTTGATTTCGGCAGGCGCACCGAAGATTTTGCGGGGCTGAAAGGCCCGACCGGAATCGCCATAAAAGACGAGCGCGTTTTCGTGGCGGACTGCGTTCGCGGCGCGGTCTATGAATTCGACTTGAGCGGAAACTATGAAGGGCTTCTCGTGCCGGAGCAGACTTTTTCTTTTCCCGAGGCTTTGAAATTTTCTGCGGACAATGATGCGCTCATCGTTTCAGACAGGAACAGGATTTTTTCAATCGACTTGGGAACGGGTGCGGTTTTTGAAAACGCGTTCACTGGCAACGCGCCCGCGAGAATCACTTGCGCGCTTCCCGACTTCAACGGAAATCTTTTGGCGAGCGATTTCAAGAACAGCGAAATCTACATAATGTCGAAGATGACTGAATTGCTCGGCGGACTTTATGTGGAAATCTCGCGCGTGAACGCGGAAAATTTTCCAAAAGTCTCAATCGAAGTGAACGTGCAGAACAGAATGCGCCAGCCTGTGATGGGGCTTCGCGCGGAAAATTTTTATATCAGCGAAGGTCGCCGCGCGGTTTCCAATTTGCGCTTTGAAGGGGCGGCTTCCGCCAACACGAGCGAGGACATCGCGATAATCATCGACCGCAATGTGGACTGTGCTGTTTACGGCGAGACTTTGAACCATGCCGTGCGGGAACTCGCCGAGTCGATGCAAGGTGTCGGAAAAATCACGCTCATTTCAAGCGGAGAAATTCCAGTTTTGGAATATGAAGGCGCGCCGAGCGGTCTCGTGAATTTTTCATACACCGCGCTCAAAACTCCCGAAAGCAAAATCTGCTCGTTCGACCTCGCGCTCAGAATGGCGGCGAACAACTTGATAAATTCAGAGCCAAAGCGCGCGGTGATTTTTTTGACGGACGGCGTTTTTATCCAAGGAGCGTTTGCCCGCTATGGGCTTTCCGACCTCGCTTCCTATTTGAACAACAATCGCATTTCGTTCAGTATTGTGCAGCTCGAACAAGGCGCGCCCGCCGAGGAATTCGACTATATTTGCAAGAACACTTTCGGAAAAGTCTATTACGTTTTTCGACGCGAAGGCTTGGGCGGCGTCATCGGCGACTTGCTCGAAGTGCCGAACGGAACGTATCTGTTCAGCTACGAGTCGTCTTTGCAGACCGACATGGGACGCGCGTTTTTGCCTGTGGAAGTGGAGACATATATTATGAACCGAAGCGGCCGCGACGAGATTGGATATTTCGCTCCGCTCGAATAATTTTGTGCGGGGAAGGGCGAGGCTTCTTGATTTTCGATTTTCAAAGTTAACATTGTTGTCAAATATTTGTTACACATTGTAACTTCGAATTTGCGTCGCTCATTTTCGCGCGAGTTTTTTAAAAGGTCAGTTCATTTGCCGCGCTTTTTAAAGTTCCTTAATTTGCGACAGTGAGCGAATTATCAAATTCGAGAACGGTCGCAAACGCAACTTCGCAATGAAATGAGAAGTTGCAGTCAATGAGCGAGTTTTGGAACAAAACTCGAAGTTAAAATCCGCACGCTATTTTAGTGCGGATTTTAAACGCTCGTTTTCCTTTGAAAGGAGGCGCGCCTTGTGGATTTTGATTTGCGGATTTTTTTGTTCCAATTTTAAAATCGATTTTTCCACGGCGCGTTTTTTCTTTTCGCCGAAATCGAAAAGTTCGTTTTGCGCTTCGCTGTCCGCGCCTTGTGTGTTTCCGACGGTGATTCCCAAAAGCCTGATTCCGCGCCCCGCCTCGTATTTTTTTCGGAAAATGTTTTTCGCGCGGCAAAAAAGGTCGTCGACGCTCGTGATGTTTTGCGAGGAGGTTTCGCGCGCGCTCACTGTCGTAAAGTCGTCGTAGCGGATTTTCACGCACAAAGTCTTTCCCGTGATGTCGTGCCGCAAAAGCCGGAACATGAGTTGCTCGGACAAGTCCAAGAGCGCGCCTTCGATTGCGTTCCAGTCGGAAAGGTCAAAGTCGTAAGTGGTTTCGATGCCAGCCGAATGCGACTTTGCTTCTTCCAAAAATCCCGGCGGGTCGATGCCGCGCACGACGCTGTATAGAAATTCCGCCTGAGCTTTTCCGAAAATGTTCGCCAGCAATTCTTTGCTGTGCGCCAAAATGTCGCGCGTAGAATTGAAGCCCGCTTCTTTGAGCCGCGCCAAAGTTTTCGCGCCGATTCCCCAGACTTTTTCAAGCGGCAAGTTCAGCATGAATTTTTCTTCGTCGCCCGGAAGCACGGCGGTAAGCCCGCGAGGTTTTTGCAAGCCGCTTGCGATTTTCGCGACGTAGTTTGAAGCGGCGATTCCGACTGAGACCGTGAGGCCGGTCTTTTCAAAAACTTCCGCCTGCAATCTTTTCGCCGTTTCGACAGGGTCGCCGAAAAGCCGCGTCGTGCCGCTCATGTCCAAGAACGCTTCGTCGATTGAAATCTGTTTCACGTCGGGAGAAAAGTCTGAAAAAATCCGCATTATTTTTTCGGAAAACTCGCCATAGGTTTTGTGGTCGCCCCGGACGAAAATCGCGTTCGGGCAAAGTTCCACGGCGCGTGCGAGCGGCATCGCCGAATGGATGCCGAATTTTCTCGCCTCGTAGCTCGCGGTGGAAACCACGGCTCGCCTGTCGCCCGGAACGCCGCCGACTACGACCGGCTTTCCGCGCCATTGCGGATGCAGCAGTTGCTCCACCGAAGCGAAGAACGCGTCGAGGTCGACATGGAAAAAACATTTTGTTCCTTCGAAGTTCATCGCGCCATCTCCGAAATTTCGCCGCCCTTCGCTTTGAAAGAAAATACTTCCTTTTCGGCATAGTTCGATTTGTCGTTTAAAAAATACGCTTCGACGGTAATAATTGAATTGTCGGAAAAATCCGGTGTGTATGATACCGTCAGATTTTGCGGAGGGTTTTCCGGCAGCAAGAATTCCGTGCGGTCGTTTTCATGCGCAGTTTCATAAATCGAAAAGTATACCGGATTTTCGCTTTCTCCTTGAAGGAAAATCGCGTAGCGTTCGGGAGTCTTTTCCGAGGAAATTTCAATGCTGCGGATTTTTCCGCCGTAATATTCCGAATCGAAAATCGAAACCGAAGCGAAACGATTTTCTGCGGATTTTTCCACGCGCGCGAACGGTCGATTTTGTTCGACATTTTTGAAAAAAATCCTGTTCAGCACGGAAATGGAAAAAACGGAAAGCACGGCGATTCCGACTATGCTTGTCGTGCATGCGACAAAATAGTATGCGACGGCGCGCTTTGCGGAACGCGCTTTGGAATTTACTCGGGCGAGAATCCGAAGCCACAGAAGTCCGAGCGGGACAAGGGCAAAGCCCATGAAAATATTTTTGTCCAAAGCGCAGAACACGAGTTCAAATATTTTTTTCGCGTCGGAGTAAATCAAAATCGAATACAGCAGCGGCACGAACGGCAGGAAAAAAATCGCCATGAAAACATAAAGAAATGCGGTTCGCTTGGCCGGCCGCGAAAGAGTCAAAATCAAAAATTCAAAGGCGAACAAAAAGAACAGAGAAATGTCAAAATTCATAAAGATGAAAACATTTAAAAGCGCGCTTAAGCTCAAGATATATTCGTAAATGTATGGGGGCAGGTTTTTATGAATTTTTATTTCAAGCGGATAGATTAATGAAAGAATGAAAAATGGCACCGATGTTTTTATAATCAACAAAAGCGCGATGTTTTTCGTTCCAGTCTTTTGAAATGCGGCTATGAGAATTTGTCCGAGAACCAAAGAAGCCGTGATGACTGCCGCCGTGAGAAAAATCAGATATGTCGACTTGAGCGCGCTTTCTTTGAGTTTTACGAGGCGGCGGCTTTTTTTGCGGAATATGAATTCAAAGTCGCTCAAAATGAAAATGCAGAGCGTTATGAAAATCGTGATGGCGGTCAGAGTCTGGCCTTCCGTAATCCAAAATAATTTTGAAGGAAGCTTGACGGGAATATAATGGCGACTCCAGTTGCCGCTTTCTGGAAGGCGTACGCCAAGCAAGAAATTCTTTATCGCGCTTGTCTCGTCTTCATAGCTTTCTTTTTCGGAAAGCAGGTTCAGCATGACTGCAGGAATGTCTCGCGACAAGAATGAGGAAAGCCGCGCATCGCTTTTCAAGATGCCGAGATTGTACAGCGAGAGAAAAATGTCGCCTGAAATTCTGTAGCCGACAGATTCTTCGTCGAGGCTGGAACAAAGCGGTCGCGTAAGGTAGAGCGGCGAAATGTTTTTTTCCGCTCCGGGCGTTACGCACGTTTTTTTTGTCGCGCGGAAATCGAGCAAAAGCGCGTGAAGGTTTTGCGCGCCTTCCATCGCTTGGCAAAAAACTTCCGTGCCCGTCGTTTTTTCGTTGCCGGAAATTTTTCGTATGTCGCCCGCAGTGAAAATAAAATTCACGTCGAATTCAAATTTGTTTTCGTTCACGAAAGCGAAAATTTCTTTTACGAAATCGAACTTGCGCCACGCGTCTTCTTGCGTGAGCGCGACGACAAACGTTTTTTGCGACGGATTGTCTTGCGCCGGAAATTCGATTTGAATGTTGTAGGGAAAATTCTCGAAGACTGCCGTCGAGAGTGGAATCTTTTTCGCTTCTCCCAAATTCGTTTTTTCCAATTCGGCGAACAAATTGTCCGAAAGTTCAAGCCCTGAATAGGTGGAATCCGAATTGAAATTTTGCGAGAAAAATACATTCATTTGTATAGAAAAAAGCGAGAAAATCGTCAAAATTTTAAAAAAACTCATTTTCATTTAAAATAAGATACAATTTATTTGTTTACATTTCAAGAGTTTCGTGATACAATATTAATAAGAATTTGTTCTTTAAAATTAAGCACCGCAGGAAACTTCAGTTTCCGAGGACGCTTAATTCGGCTGCGCGAGCAGGCAAATACAAAAGTCGAGTTTTTGAAAAAAAACTCGTATTAAAATCAGCGGCAATATTTTTGACGCTGATTTTTAAACCTTCAATTTTTTAATGAGATTGGCAATGGACGCGCTCGGTGGCAAACGCCGGACCGTTATAGGAGTTTTGTGCTATGGCGACTGGAAAAAAATTTATGTTGGAATTGCCGCTGAAAGTGATTTTGACGGAAGACGGCACATCGAATTTTATAAGCCACAAGAAAAAATTGCTCAGAATAAAGATGGCGGACAACACCGAGGAGTACGGTATCGCGCTGAACAAATTCTCTCCGCAGTCGATTCAAAATATGATTTTGGTCGACTATATTTCCAAAGTCGAAATTTCGATGTCGGAATTTGTTTCGAAGCGTCAGGAAATCATGGACTTGTCGAAACTGATTGTCTACTCGGTGATGTACAAACAGCTCGACCGCGAGATTTTCAAGACGATAATCGAAACGGACTGCGTGAGAAAATACAATCGCACGCACGCCGGACATTTGATTGACGAAAAGACGCAAATCAGCGACAAGCAGCTCCGCACCGAACTTTCTTCGAAAAACGCCGTCATCGACCAAATCCGAAAAACCATACTCACGCCGATTTGGAAAAACGTGATGACCAACAAAGAGTATTCTCCGGAAGAAAAAAATATCTTTCTCTTGATGTCCGAAAAATTCATAAACCGCTTGAGCCTTTTGAACTGGCACATTTTCGTGCTTTTTTACAAGGACGAAAATTTCGGAGAAATCTTGAGCCAGACGAGAAAGATTCTTTCGCGCTATATGGACAAGTCGCGCGTCGCCGACTACATTTCCACGATGGTCATGGAACTCGCGCTCAACAGCGAAAATGCGAACATCACGAAAGAGGCGCAGAAAATGTATCCCGGCCGCGAGGATTTGAACATGCTGGTTCTCGATCCTGACGTGCGCAAGAAAATCGTCCACGAATTGGAAATGAAGCGGCAGTTCGTTTTCCTTTCGTGGAAACTGGGCGGAGGCTCGTCGTCGATAGGAAAGCAGGGAAGGCTTCAGATTACGCTCTACAACAAGTCCGACGAATTCAGCGACATAAAGGAAACCGTCGATGCCGCCACGAACGCGAACACGAATAAAAAGTCCCTTGTGGATTTTTATCGCGATTTGCCATCCGGCGAAGAGGGAACGGATTTGGGAATGTATTATCTTTCGTACCTTGAAGACGCCTGCAAAAAAGTGAACGTAAAATTCGATTCGCTTGTAAACCAATTTTCCGCAAGCGATTTGACGGTCATTACGTTGACATTCAGTTTCTAGCATGGACAAGCCGCCGCCTTGTAACATTTATATTTTCTCGATTTTGCTTTCGGCGTTTGTTTTCGCTTCGTGCGCGGAAGATTCAATCGCAATCGTGTCGGCAGATGCGAAAATTGTTTTTGACTTTGCCGAAGATTTGTCGTCATCGCAGCGTCTTTCCGTGTTCGTGCGCCTTTCTTCGAATGTCCGCCGTGTCGAAAACATCGACGTGCGATTTTCCGGCGGTGGCGAAACGTATTCTTGGAACATAGAAAATCCCGTTTTGTTGCAGTCCGGCAAAGAATCGTGGGCGGGATATTCGCATTTGGAGCTGCCGTCGAATTTGAAACATTTTCCAAAAGGCAGTTACGATTTTGAATGCGTGGATTCTACGGGCGAAAGCGCGAAGGGAAATTTTTTCATTGAATACGATGAGAAATTGTTCGGAGAATTTTCGCGTGAAAAATTTTCAGGCGGCGAATGGAGCGAGCGGATCGCAGTTTATTCTGAAATCGGAGAGCTTTTGCATTTCGCCGAAAACGAAAATAATAAAAGCGATGAAATCATTTTTCGTGAAATAGAAGATTCCTTTTTTCTGCGGCATCTTTATCAGGCGGAAAATGTGGTTTGCCTTGGACCAAAAATTTTCAAGGAAGGGGTGGAAGAAAATGGGCAGTGAAGAATTTTCCGCAAGCGAAAATTTTTACCGCACGATAAAAACGTATGTGTTGCGCGCGGGTCGCATGACGAGTGCACAGCAGCGTGACTACAATGAACTTGAGCACATCTGGTGCATTCCCTACGAGGAAAAATTTTTGAACCTCGTGGACATTTTCGGAAACACGAATCCGATTGTCGTGGAAATCGGGTTTGGAATGGGCGCGGCGACCGTCGAAATTGCCAAGGCGAATCCGAATGTGAATTATCTCGGCATTGAAGTGCATCGTCCGGGAGTGGGGCGCGTGCTCGGCGAAATCCGCGCGAACGATTTGAAGAATTTGTTTTTGATTGAGCACGACGCGCTCGAGGTTTTGAAAAACATGCTCGGCGAAAATTCCGTGAACGGATTTCACATTTTTTTCCCGGATCCTTGGCCGAAAAAAAAGCATCACAAACGGCGGCTCGTGCAGCGTCCGCGCACGGAACTTCTCGCGCGAAAATTGTGCCAGGGCGGATTCGTCTACATGGCGACGGATTGGGAAGAATATGCCGAGAGCGCGCTTGAAGAACTTTCGGCGACTCATGGCTTGAAAAATAAATTCGAAGGATTCGCTCCGCGCCAGCTTTGGCGACCGCAGACGAAATTCGAACGCAAGGCTCTCGAGGCTGGGCGCGAAATTCGCGAATTGTATTTTGAAAAAAGTGGAGATGAGTGATGGCGAATTTATTTGATGTTGAAGCGGCTTCAAAAAAAAGCGAAAAGTCCGTTCGCGTGAAAGAACTTGTCCGCCTCATAAAAAAATATCAGGAATCGTATTATAACGGCGAGGCGGAAATCAGCGACGCGGAATTCGATTCGCTTTGGGACGAGCTCAAATCCTTAGATCCGCAAAATCTGATTTTGAAAAAGGTCGGCGCGGATTCCGGAAATTTTCTCAAAGTCCGCCACATAATGCCGATGGGAAGCCAGGAAAAGGCCGCCGACCCCGAGCAGTTTTTGGCATGGGCGAAAAAGCATGTTTATGACGAATACTTGGTGGAATACAAGCTCGACGGCGCGTCTCTTGAATTGCAGTACGAAAACGGAAATCTCGTTCGCGCCGTCACCCGCGGCGACGGAACGATTGGCGACGACATCACGGTGAACGCGAAGAAAATGCGCGGCGTGCTCCAAAAACTCAAAGACGAAAATTCTTCGTCGTTTACGGGAGGGGTGCGCGGCGAAGTGATTATGACGCATGCGACGCATGAGAAATTTTTTTCCGACAAGGCGAACTGCCGCAACGCGGCGAACGGCTTGATGAAACGCAAGGATGGGGAGGGGGCGGAGCATCTCGAACTTGTTTGCTACGACGCGCTTTCCACGGAAGGACAAAATCCTTTTTCCGACGAAGAGGAAAAAATCAAATGGCTTGTGGAAAATGGATTTACCACCGTGCCGCTTTACATTGCGAAAAGCGCGGAAGATGTCGTGAACTATCGCGCTGAAGTCATGGAAAAACGCGCCGCGCTTGAATACGACATCGACGGGCTTGTGGTAAAAGAACGCGCGATTGATTTTGCCGACGCGAGCCGAGCGCGACCCGAGCGGCAGATTGCATTCAAATTTTCGCTTGAAGAAGCCGTTTCCATAGTCAGAAGCGTCGAGTGGAGCGAGTCGGGCGCGACTTATACGCCGGTGGCGATTTTCGATCCTGTGGAACTCGCCGGCACTACCGTCCGTCGCGCGAGCCTTGCGAATCCCGAAACGCTCCGAAAGCTCGGCGTGAAAATCGGAAGCCATGTCGTCGTCGTAAAGCGCGGCGAAATCATTCCGAAAATCGAAAGCGTCGTAAAAGAAAATGTTTCTGCGGAAAACGAAGATGCCTTGCAAAGGGAAATCGAGTTTCCCAAAAAATGCGCGTCGTGCGGAAGCGAACTTTCGGACACACCGGCACGACTTTATTGCCCGAACAAAATTTGTCCCAAACGAATCCTCCATCAAATTTTCAAGTGGATTGAATGCGCCGACATCCGCGATTTGGGCGAGGCGACCGTAAACGAACTTTTCGCCGCGAAAAAAATACATTCGATTTCAAGCATTTACGATTTGACAGAGGAAATTCTCACGCCGTTTTTTCTCGATGAAAAAAGCATCGCAGAAAAAAAAGAATCGCTCGGCGCGAAAAAAGTGCTCGCTTCGATACAGTCGCATTCGCATCTTTCGCTCGCGCAATTCGTGGCGGGATTCGACATCGAAGGAATCGGCGAGACGATGGTGCAAAAAGTGGTGGACGGCGGCTACGACACGCTCGAAAAAATTCTTGGGGCGAGCGCGGCGGACATCGAAAGCATTTACGGCTTCGCAGAAATTTCCGCTTTGAATTTCGTGGCTGGAGTTCTTGAAAACGCGGAAGAAATGCGCTCGCTCGTCGAGAAAAAAATCATCGTCATCGAAGAATCTTCGGGCGGCGTTCTTGCCGGAAAAAGTTTTTGCTTTACCGGCGAACTTTTCACGATGAAACGCAGTGAAGCCGAGTCGCTCGTAAAAAAGTCAGGCGGCACGGTGAAATCTTCGGTCACAAAAGATTTGAGCTTTTTGGTCACGAACGACACGAAAAGCGGCTCGGGCAAAAACGCCAAAGCCGCGAAATTCGGAATTCCGATTATCGACGAAAAAGAATTTCTTTCGATGGTGAAATAGAATAAAAAAAGAGCGCGGCAAGCCGCGCTCTTTTTTATGTCAGTTTTCACTGAACGCAAAGTCGTTCAGGAAAAAGTCTGGATTCACAATCATCGAGTCGAGTCGCATTTCCCAATGCAAATGCTCGCCGTTCGCGAATCCGGTCGCGCCTGAAAGTCCGAGCGCATCGCCTTGCTTTATCATTTGCCCCGCCTTGACTTTCAGTTCGCTCATGTGATAATACATGCTGTAAAGCCCCGGCAAATGCTCGATGATTACCGTCCAGCCCGTGGCGATTCGGTTTTCCGCCATCACGATTTTTCCGTCGGCCGGCGCGACGATTTCCATGTGCGGCTGCGGTCCGCTCGAAGGCGGCTTTGGCAAGCCGAAGTCGATTCCCGCGTGCACGGTCGTGCTTTCTTTGCCGCTTGGATATTTGTAGATGATTCTTTCTGCGAAAGCCGTCGTGCGCCGTTTTGAAGTCACGGGCAAAATGAATTTTTTCAAGTTGAAAACATTTTCCGAATTCACCGAATTGATTATCGCGTTGAGCTTTTTCGACTGCTCCACTTTTTCAGGGCTTGTGTCGCTGCTTATGGCGGACATTTCTTTTGTGAGATTTATCACGCCGCTTTCGAATTCCTTTTCTTGGATTTCAAGCGGAAGCGTGATTTCGTTTTCCCCTTCGCCCTGCACGTTGTATTTAATTTTGATTTGGCATTCGCCGCTTTCCGCCCACGAGGAAATCGGAAGACCCGCCAAAAATTCCGCGGAAGTTTTTTTTGCGCCGAGCGAATAGAAATCGCATGACGCGATGGATTTTTTTTCGCCCGCAATTTCTGCCGCCGCGGAAACGGTCAAAGGCTTTTTTCTTGTTTTCGCGTTTTCGAAATGCAGTCGTATGAAAACCGCGTCGCCCGGAAAAACCTTGTCGTTGTAGTCGATATTGATGTTGATCGCGTTTTGCGAGAGCTTGGCATTTTTTGCCGAACAAATCGCAATCGCAAAGACAAATGCCGCAAGACAGATAACATATTTTTTCATTTAAAAATCTCCATATATTTATTATCGTAAAAAATCGTGCCGATTTTTAACATTCCTTAAAAATTAAGTCCGCAGGAAATATCAATTTCCGAGGAAGGTTTAAAAGCAACGACAAAATGGTGTCGTTGCTTTTAACAACAGTTTGCAATGCAAACTGTCCTATTTGATTGCCATTTTTCACTTCGTTACAAAATGGCATTTGCAACATTCTCGGAAGTTGACACTTCCTGCGATGTTGCAAAATAAAGAACTTAATTTTGTCTGCGCGAGCGGGCAATTCAATAAGCGAGTTTTCGCAAGAAAACTCGAGTTAAAATGAGCGATGACATTTTAGTCGCTCATTTTAAACATTCAGTTTAACCGCCGAAATTTCTTTTCGCGTCAACAATCACGAGCCTGCGCCCTTCCACGCCGTTGAAAGTGTTGCGCCCGTAGTTGTACAAAACATCGATTTTGTCGCCGACTTTAAAAGGTGCGTTCAACTTTTCCGCCGCGCCCCACCAAAGCGCGGGCCATTTGTTCGCGCCGATTTCCAGGGTAAGCTTCAAATGCGCGGGCGCGGTTTTTCCGACGATTTGCGCCGCGACGATTTTTGCCGCCTTTGTCAAAAAAACGAATTCGCAGCATTCGTTTCCGTAAGGCTCGAACTTGTCAATCATTTTCATCAAGTCATTCGTAAGATGCTTTGGCGGAAGTTCCGCGTCGATTTGAATTTCGTCGCCTGATTCCGCGCTGAAATTCGTCGCCTCCACCACCGAATGGATTTTTTGCAAGAACAGCTCGTAGTTTTTTTCCGAAAGCGAAAAGCCCGCCGCCGCCGCGTGTCCGCCGTGGTTCAAATAGATGTCGCCGAATTTGTCAAGAAAATCCGTGCAGCAAATTTTTTCGTCCGAGCGCATCGAGCCGATGTAAAAATCTTCCGAGCCTTGTTCTGCCGCGCTGACTTTCGTGATGACGATTGAAGGAACGCCGGTGCGCCGCAAAATTTTCGTCGCGATGAGGCCGAGCACGCCGCGATTTATTTTTTCTTCGCTCACGAGACAGATTTTCCCGCCGAATTTTTCGAGCGATTTTTCAGGACGCGCGCCCAAAAAATCTGTCGCCGCGTCGACCAGCCTTTTTCGCTCTTCGTTCATTTTGAAAAGTTTGGAAGCGATTTCGTCTGCTTTTCTCGCGTCCTTTTCGAGAAAAAGCCGCAGCGAAATTTCTGGCATCCCGAGCCGTCCGCTCGCATTCAAAATCGGCGTTACGCTCCACGCCAAATCCGAAGAAGTTATCGTCTTGCCGAAAAGTCCTTGCCGAGACAAAATCTGCGAAAGCCCTTGCTGCGTTTTGCCGCCGTTGATTGCCGCAAGTCCGAGCCGTGCGAAAATTCGATTTTCGTTTTTAAGCGGCATGATGTCGCTCAAAGCCGAAAGCGTCACCAGCTGCAAGTCGCGCTCGTCGCAAGAAATGTGGGAGGGGAAAGAGGCGGCAATCTTTTTTTCCAAGTAAGTCACGAAAATGTTGAAAAGCGCGTCGAGTTCCGTAGTTTCATTTTCATAGCGCGCGATTTTCGATGCGCTCCTTATTTGTTCGAGCGATGCCGAAGAAACGTGCGGAATGATTTTCGCGCATTCTCCTCGGATGTCGAAAAGGTTGAATTCGACCGCGCTCCCGAACAGGCTTTTGAGCGCGTCGAGATTTTTTTTCGCGTCCCATACGAAAATCTGCTCGCCCTTCAAAAAGTCGAAAAACGCCGCGCGCTTTTTTTGCGAAAATTGTTCCGGAGAATTTTCGTCGATTTCCAAGACGAAACTTTTCGTGCGCACGAGGTTTCGAGCCTTTACGCATTCGATGACGTTTTTTTTGCCCTCGGAATCTGTCCGCGCGTTCAAAAGGCAAATGTCTTCTTTGTACAAATCAGTTTGCGAAAAACGCAACGCCTGCGCCAACTTGTACGCCACGGCGCATCCTGAAATTTCCGCGAAAGGGTAGCCCGAATCGGCGCACTTCGGGTTCAAGATGATTTCCGCGTCAGGAAGAATTTCAGGCGGATTGTGGTGGTCGGTTACGATGACGCTGATTCCAAGTTCATTCGCATGCGCGATTTCCGCGACATTGGAAATTCCGCAGTCCACCGAAATCAAAAGCGTTCCGAAATCTTTTGCGAAGTCGTCCACCGCCGCCATCGAGATTCCGTAGGCATCGTCGCCCGAAGGAAGCCGCCATGAAACGTCAAGCCCCATCCGCTCAAGCTGCTCGAAAAGGACAGTCGTCGCGGTTATTCCGTCCACGTCGCGGTCGCCGAAAATAAGAACTTTTTCGCCTTCTTCCTTCGCCGCCAAAATCCTGTCCACCGCGTCTTCCATTTGCGAAAAGCGAAACGGGCTGTGCAAGAATCTCGCGTCGTCCTCCAAAAACCACATCAAGTCGCGCCCTTCGGTGATTCCGCGCCGCATCAAAATCGAGGCGGAAAGCGCGTCGAGCGAATATTTTTTGCAAAGCGACTTTACGCTTTCGGGAGACAATTCCTTTTTGTTCCAATTTTTCATCTTATCTCCTGATAAAAAGGCAGGGGCGAAACATCAGTTTCGCGACTGGTTTTTTTTAGTGCGCACGAGCGCACAAGTTGCATAGGCAAGTTCGCAAGGGCGAAACTTGTCAATATGGGAAGACGCGCCATTTCTGCGGCTTCCTACCGTATCTCTTTCAAAATCAGCGGCGTCCGCGCGATTTTTTCGTCGGAATACGAAAGGGCTTCTTCAAGAATTTTTTTCGCGGGAGAAAGGCATTCTTCGTCCTTCCCGAAAATTTCCATCAGCACTTCGCCTTTTTTCACCGCGTCGCCGGTCTTTGCATGCAAAATGATTCCGGCTTCGGCGCAAACTTTGTCAGTGGTCTTGTTGCGTCCCACTCCAAGGTACACGCCCGAAAGCCCGGTTTTGTACGCGTCGATTTTGACGAAGCCGTCCTGCCGCGCGACAATCTCCGTCTTGAAACTGCTTCGGCGTGTTCCGCATTCACCGAGCATTTTTTGCGAGTCGCCGCCTTGACTTTCCACATTGTCAATGAATTTTTGCAAAGCCGCGCCGCTTTCCACGGCTTCACGGCATTTTCTCAAAGCGTCTTCTTTCGAAGAAGCCTTGCCGCCAAAAATCAGCATTTGCGCGCCGAGCGCGTAAGTCAAATCCATCACGTCGGAAGGCCCATTTCCCTTGAGGCAGTCGAGCGTTTCTTCGATTTCAAGGAAATTGCCGATTTTGTAGCCCAAAGGCGAATCCATGTCCGTGATGAACGCGGCGGCTTTTTTTCCCATCGCCTGCGCGGTCTTTACGAGACTTTCGGCAAGTTCGCTCGCCGCCTCGACGCTTTTCATGAACGCGCCGCTTCCGCATTTCACGTCGAACACGAGCGCGTCGCTTCCTTCCGCCACTTTTTTCGAAAGGATGCTCGCCGTAATCAGCGGGACGGATTCCACCGTGCCCGTCACATCCCGAAGCGCGTAGAGAAGGCGGTCGGCAGGGACGATTTTTTCGGTCTGCCCTGTCATCGCGTAGCCGTCCTTCGCGATGAGGCTTCTGAATTCATTTGGAGAAAGTCCTACTCGGTATCCTGAAATCGATTCCAATTTGTCAAGCGTGCCGCCCGTGTGCCCGAGCGCGCGCCCGCTCATCATCGGAATCTGAACGCCGCATGAAGCCACTATCGGCGCGAGCGGAAGCGAAATCTTGTCGCCCACGCCGCCCGTGGAATGCTTGTCCACGAAAGGAGGCCTGAGTCCGAGGGTTTCAAACTCCGCGCCGTGAAGCTCGATTTTCTCGCCGGAATTGAGCATGCATTCGGTGAGCGCGCCCGTTTCCTCGAACGTCATTCCGTTGAAATAAACCGCCATCAAAAATGCCGCGATTTGATATTCTGGAATCGTTCCCGCCACATAGCCTTGCACCAAAAACTTCACTTCTTCTGCGGAAAGCCTCGTGTCCGTGGCGACGCTTCTTTTTCTGTCTTCACCGAGCGCGAAATTTCCGCGCTTTTTCATTATTATGTCAACTGCCCTCATAAAATCCCGCTCCCTGTGGAAAGTGTTTTCAATTTTTGTCCCAAAGCGTTTTCCGTCATCTGGAACAAAAACGCCTTCAAAGCGTCATGGTCGCCTTTTGAAAGCGTCGCGTTCCGCGCCGCCGCAAGGTTTCTGCCGCCGCTTACGTCAAGGTAATAAAGCGACGCGAGAGAAATGCTCCCGCCGCCCTCAAATGCGATTTCGGACTTGCCGCGCGCGCATTCTTCGCACAAAAATCCGCCTTGTTCGCTCGAAAAAAACGCGCTGTCTTGGACATTACATTGTATCACATTTTCAAAAGAATTTCCAGCATTACTTATAGAAGAAAAACCGAATTCGCGTCCGCAAGAGGCGCATCGCCTTGTTTCGGGACGAACGCCGAGCAAGTCCAAATACCGCCACAAAAAGCGCAACAGCCCAAGCCGCGCCGCGTTTTCGTCGCACAAGTCCATTCCGTCCAAAAATCCGTTCAGCAAAAAGAACGCCGCCTCGCCGTTTCCCGCGCATTTCGACTTCACGATGATTTCGCCCGCCAACGCCGCCGCGAAGCTTTTGAAAAGGTTTTCGCGGAATGTCGGATGATATTTTTTCACGTCGAAGTCCGTGATTTTCGACGAGGCTTTTTCGGCGTTGTTGTAAAAATACATCGTTCCCGAATTCCACGGACTCACCGCGCCAGAAAGCCGGCTTTTCGGTCCGCCGAAAAGCGTGGAGAATTCAATCCCGTCTTTCGTGAGGACGCACACCGAACGATTGTCCTGCGCCGTCGCCCGCACGGAAATAACCAGCGCGCTTTTTGAAACGTTTCGGTTCATTTCTTTATTGTAAAATATTTCCGCCATTTTGTCATCATGCTTTTTTATTTGGGGAGGAAAAACCCCCTCTACTTGCGAAGCGGGGGTTTTTCCTCCCCAAGCCCCACCTTTTCCCCAGCACGCTTTAGTGCTTGTATTTCAAAAGTGCATTTTAAGACCAGGCATCACCCCAGTTGCGCGAGTTTTCGCAACGCGATCTGCCATTGTCAGGCGAGTTTTCGCTTGCGAAAACTCGTGGTCGCGTAGCGACCTGTCATTGCGAATGTCATTGAAGGTGTCATTGCGAGTGCCATTGAAGGTTGGTCATTGCGAGACGCCTTTGGCGGCGAAGCAATCTACAATCTGCGTGGGTCGCCACGACCGCAAGCGGTCTCGCGATGACAAAGTGGATCGCTTCGCTCCGCTCGCGATGACACAAGACGATGGCGATGCGGCGAGTTTTTGCTCGCCCGCTATTTTTTTCACGACTTTATCATACGAATTTTTGCGGAAAATCGCGCCCCGTTCGTCCAAGAAAATTCCCCTTGATTTTTTTTTCGCGCCGTGCTAGAATGTTTCTATGAAAATCGCAGTCGCAGGAACGGGCTATGTCGGACTTTCGCTCGCCGTGCTTTTGGCGCAGCGCAACGAAGTTTTCGCGCTCGATGTCGTCCAGCAAAAAGTTGACCTCATAAATGCAAAAAAGTCTCCTATCGAAGACAAGGAAATCAGCGAGTATCTTTCGTCGCACGACTTGAACTTGCGCGCGACGATGGATGCCGCCGAAGCGTATTCGCACGCGGATTTCGTCATAGTTTCCACTCCGACGAATTATGATCCGCAGAAAAACTATTTCGACACTTCTTCAATCGAGACGGTGCTGGATTTGGTGAAAAAACATTGCGACGAAAAGACGACTGTCGTGATAAAGTCCACCGTTCCCGTCGGCTACACGCAATCTTTGCGCGAAAGGTCGGGATTCAGGAATATCTTGTTTTCGCCGGAATTCCTCCGCGAAGGTCGCGCGCTCTACGACAATCTCTATCCGAGCCGAATCATTGTCGGATTTCCTGCGGACGACGACGAACTTTTGGAGCGGGCAAAAAAATTCGCCGCGCTTTTGAAGGATGGCGCGATAAAAAAGGATGTCGCGGTCTTGCATCCGCATCTCACCGAAGCCGAGGCGATAAAGCTTTTTGCGAACACCTATCTCGCGTTGCGCGTGGCGTATTTCAACGAGCTTGACACTTACGCTTTGACGCGCGGGCTTGACGCGAAGCACATAATCGAGGGCGTTTCTCTCGACCCGAGAATCGGCGACTTCTACAACAATCCGTCGTTTGGCTACGGCGGATACTGCCTTCCGAAGGATACGAAGCAGCTCCGCGCGAACTATTCCGACGTTCCCGAAAATCTCATCAGCGCGATTGTCGAATCCAATCGCACGCGCAAGGATTTCATCGCCGACAAAATCATCGAAAAAAATCCAAAGGTCGTCGGCGTGTTCCGCCTCACGATGAAGGCGAATTCCGACAATTTCCGCGCGTCGTCGATTCAGGGCGTGATGAAGCGGATAAAGGCGAAAGGAATCGAAGTCGTAGTGTACGAGCCGACCTTGCGCGACGAAACTTTTTTCAATTCGCGCGTCATCCGCGACTTGGGCGAATTCAAGGAAACGTGCGACGTGATAATTTCAAACCGTTTTTCAGAGGAATTGTCCGACGTAAAAGAAAAAGTTTTCACGCGAGACATTTATTCGAGAGACTAAAGGTAATTGAGAATTCGCGTTTGCGCGAAAACTTGTTTATTTTTTTGGAGGCAGCATGATTATAACACGGACTCCGTTTCGGATGAGTTTTTTCGGCGGCGGCACGGATTTTTCGGGATTCTACGACGAGCACGGCGGCGCGGTCTTGAGCACGACGTTCGACAAATATTGCTATGTCACGGCGCGGCATTTGCCGAGATTTTTCGAGTACAAAAATCACTTCACTTATTCGAAGGAAGAGAAAGTGAATTCGCTCGAAGAAATCCAGCATCCGGCGATTCGCAACGCGATGAAATTTCTTGGCATGGAAGAAATCCGCTTGACTTATGAAAGCGATTTGCCCGCGCGGAGCGGGCTTGGCACTTCTTCAAGTTTCGCGGTGGGAATGCTCGAGGCGTTCTACGCGCTCAAGGGAAAGTATGCCGACAAGAGAAAGCTCGCCGATGACGCGATTTATTTGGAGCGCGTGCTGTGCGCGGAGGCGGGCGGAATCCAGGACCAAATCGCGGCGAGTTTCGGCGGCTTCAACCGAATCAATTTTTCGCGAGAAGGATATTCGGTGAATCCCGTGATAATTTCGCCTGAGCGGAAGTCCGCGCTCAACGACAGGCTGATGCTTTTTTTCACGGGATTTTCGCGCTTTTCGTCCGACATTCAAAAGACGACGGAAAAGTCGATGAAAGACAAGACGGCGCAGCTTTTGGAAATGCTTCGACTTGTAGACGACGCGGAAAAAATTCTCACCGACGAAAATGCTTCGCTCGACGAATTCGGAAAATTGCTCGACTACACGTGGCGGCTCAAGCGCGGAATTTCAGGCGGCATTTCCACGGATTCGATTGACGCGCAGTACGATGCCGCGATGAATGCGGGCGCGCTCGGCGGAAAGTTGCTCGGCGCGGGAGGGGGAGGCTTTTTGCTTTTCTACGTTCCTCCCGAAAATCAGGCGGCGGTGCGCGAGGCTCTTTCGGGGCAGCTTTTCGTTCCGTTCAAATTCGAAAGCGAAGGGACAAAAGTGATTTTTTATGAAGTTGATTGAGAATTGAATGAGAATGTTGTTTTGGACAAAAGCAAAACTTTCGCGATTAGAATCATTAGGTTTTTATAAATTCCTGTGCGATGAAAACGAGAGTTTGTTATCGGCAAGCAGGTTTTGCGAAGCGGAACGAGCGTTGGCGCGAATGTTCATGAAAGCAAAAACGCTCAAAACGCTTGTAAAAAGAAAAAAATGGAATCACGCCGTAGGCGCGCATTCTCTATTTTTCATTTTGGAGGAAAAATGCATATCAAGGAACTTGTTTCTCGCTATCCGGCTTTGGAAAAATGCGAAAAGGAAATCCGCGCGGCGTTTGAACTTCTCAAAAATGCATACGAGGCGGGCGGAAAGCTTTTGGTCTGCGGAAACGGCGGCTCGTGCGCGGACAGCGACCACATTTGCGGAGAGCTTTTGAAGTCGTTCGTAAAAAAGCGCGAAGTGGAAAAGTCGCTCTTCGAAAAAATTTCCGAAGTCGATTCCGAGTCGGGCGATTTCTTGGCGGCGCGGCTTCAAGGCTCGCTTCCCGCGATTTCGCTTTGCGCTCATTCCGCGCTGATGACGGCATGCCTCAACGACGTGGACGGAAACGCGATGTTCGCGCAGCAAGTGATGGGTTTGGGAAACGCGGGCGACGTTTTCCTCGGCATCTCGACGAGCGGAAATTCCAAGGACGTTATTTACGCGGCGGCGTTGGCGAAAGCGAAGGGCTTGAAGACAGTCGGACTTTTGGGAAAGGACGGCGGCCGCCTTGCCAAAATCTGCGATGTTTCGATTGTCGTTCCCGAAAATGAGACGTTCAAAATCCAGGAACTGCATCTTCCGATTTACCACGCGCTTTGCCTTCAGATTGAGGAACATTTTTGGAAAGAATGAAGTTTTCTATTTTTCTCCTTGACAAACGTTTCATAATATGTTATATTGGAAATATACATTTTTAAGGAGGCGGTGCGTGTTCGCTCTTTCTGGCGCCACAAAAAATCAGATTCAAAAAGCCGTGGGACTTTCGTTGTCGCAGATTTTCGCTTTGGATTCCGCCTCCGAGAAAGCTTTTGTCGAAACGAAAAACGCCTCGCCGCTTGTTTTCTCGAAAAGGCGCAATGAGGTGATTTCAGGACGAGGAAATTCGCTTTTGGCTCGAAGGAAAATCAAGACCCTCTCCGACTTGGAAAGGCAAAGCAAAAAATTGTTCGGAATCTAGACGGGATGATTGAAGCCGAACGAAAAATCTACGAACAATACCAAAACATAATCGCGCCATTCATAATGGAACTTGAAGTGCGGGATTGTGAATATCCCGTGGAAATTTTCAATGAAATCCGCGCGATTTTCACTCATCTTTCCCGCTACAAATTGCAGCAAAAGGAAGACGAAGTTGTTTCCGCCGAACGCCACACAAAACGCGCGATTCTTGACTGCTTCAAATACCTTTGTGTTTCGATAGCCTCGAAAATAAAGACTTTCCGAAATGATTACCGCAAGGTTGACTTGAAACTTGCCGCGAACGGAACTTTTCTTCCCGAACTAGACCGCTTGGAATCGGTGGCGGAGGAAGCCTACAAAAAAGCCAAGCGCATGGAAATCAAGCAGGAGGTTTCCGAGGACGAACTTTTTTCGCTTTTTGAAAAGGCGTACAACGCGTATTCTTCGCTCGACCAATTTTTGAACGACTCCAACGAGGCGATTTTGTTCGCGTCCAGCCATTCGCGCCGTTCCAACGCGCTCAACGTGATTTCGATTTCAGTGACGATTTTGAGCATTGCGATTGCGGTCATTTCTTTTTTGACATGAAAGTCGCAATTCCATTAAATTGCAAAATTTCTTCTTGACTTTTTATAGGAGTAGAAAATGCAGGCGATAATTTTGGCGGGCGGCAAGGGCACTCGAATCGCGAGCGTGCGAAGCGACGTTCCGAAGCCGATGATTGAAGTGTGCGGAAAGCCGATTCTTCAATATCAAATCGAAAACCTTCGCGTGTGCGGCATCACGGAAATCACGATTGGAATCGGGCATTTGGGCGACGCGATAAAAAATTTCTTCGGCGACGGAAAAAAATTCGGAGTTTTGATAAACTATTTTTCCGAGGAAAAGCCGCTCGGAACAGCCGGCGCGATTTTCAAGATGCTCGACAAAAACCTTCTCGAAGAAAATTTCTTGCTTTTGTGCGGCGACATCATTTTCGACGTTGACTTTTCGCGCATACTGAAATTCCATTCGGAAAAGAACGCGTGGGCGACACTCGCCTCGCATCCGAATTCGCATCCTTACGATTCTTCGATTTTGGTAACGGAAAACTTTCCGCCGAAAGAAAAGGGCGGGCTTCCGCTTCGCACGGGGCGCGTCGTCGAATGGCTTTCAAAGGAAGACGAGCGCGGCTTTTGCGAAAATCTCGTGAACGCCGGAATCCAAGTGATTTCGCGGGAAATGATTTCTGCCGTGAAAAAAATGCGCGCGGAAAATCCGTCCCTCGTCCGTTATCCTGAAAATCCCGAAAAAATCGACCTTGACCGCGATGTGCTCAAAACGGCGATTCCAAGCGGAAAAATTTTCGCGTATCGGACGAGCGAATACATAAAGGACATGGGCACGCCGGATCGCTACCGCGAAGTGGGCGATGATATCGCATCGGGAAAAGTCGCGGCGCGGAATTTGGCGCGAAAGCAAAAGGCGATTTTTTTCGACCGCGACGGCACTTTGACGAAGGAGGCGGGGTTCGTGACGACCCCTGAAATGCTTGAGCTTTCCGAAGGCGCGGGGGAAGCCGTCCGCCTCGCAAACGATTCCGGTTTTTTGGCGATTCTCGTGACGAATCAGCCCGCCATCGCGCGCGGCGACCTCGACTTTGAAGGGCTTTCAAAAATCAATGGCAAGCTTGAGACGCTCTTGGGAAAGGAGGGTGCTTTTTTGGACGCGATTTATTTTTGCCCGCACCACACCGACAAAGGCTTCGCCGGCGAGCGAATCGAATACAAGTTTGACTGCGAGTGCCGGAAGCCCAAGGCGGGAATGCTTTTCCGCGCGGCCGAAGATTTCAACATCGACCTTTCACAATCATATATGATAGGCGACAGCGGACGCGACGAAGGGTGCGCGAAAAACGGCGGCTTGAGAAAATCGATTTTGGTGGGCGGCGGAAAGTCGGTTTTGGACGCGGTGAAGGAGATTCTTTCAAAGTAAGTAATAGATAGCAAGTAATGCGCGCGTTGTCATTTCTACTGGAGCAGTGAAGTTGCGCGATAGGGAAATCTTTTTGCGAATAGATTTCTCGACTTCGCTCGACGCGCTTGTTATGTTCGAAATGACATTTTTGCTGAAAAGGAAATTCAAAATGGGAAACCGAAAAAAGATTATCGCGATAAACGGCGAAAGTTGGTGCAGGGAGCTTACGGGAATCGAGCGGCTCGCGTTCGAGACCGTGAAATATCTCGACGAGAAATTTCCGAGTGACTGCGCCGAACTCGTCGTGCCGAAAAACGCGCGGAACGTTCCGAAACTTTCGAACATAAGAATCGTCACGCTTCCTGTCGAGGCGAATTTTTTTCCGAAATGGAATCAAATTCATTTTCAAAAATATGTCATCGCAAACCGCAGGATTCCGCTCGACTTTTCGAACTGCTGTCCGTACTTCGCGCCGGGCTTCGACTTCATTCACGACATATACGCGCATCTTTACAAGGACGATTTCACTCAAAGCAGGCGCGACAAATTGATCCGACTTTATTCTGAAATAATGTACAAGCGGATCGCGAAAAAATCGAAGCTGATTTTCACGGTTTCAGAATACACGAAAAAGACAATTGTCGAATCATACAAGATTGACGCGGAGCGGGTGAGGGTAGTCTATTCGGGCGTGAGCGGCTTGAATGAAATCGAAGCCGACGATTCGATTTTCGATTCGCTTGAAAAAATTCGCGGCAAGGAATTTTACTTTACGCTCGGAAGCCTTTCGACGCGGAAAAATTTAAAATGGATTGCGCGCCATGCCGAACTTTTTCCAGCCGAGATTTTTGTCGTGAGCGGAAAGCCGATTCCGTCCGTGGTCGCGCCGGAATTGCAAAAACTCAATTCGCTTGGAAACATCGTTATGGCGGGCTATTTGTCCGACGCGCAGGTGAAGGCCCTCATGCGAAAATGCAAGGCGTTTGTCTTTCCGTCGTACTTCGAGGGATTCGGGCTTCCGCCGCTCGAGGCACTTTCGTTCGGCGCGAAAATCGTGATTTCCGACAGGACGAGCCTTCCTGAAATCTACGGCGACTGCGCGTACTACATAAACCCCGACGAGCCGAACGTGGACTTGGACGCGCTCTTGAAAAATCCCGTCGCGCCGCCAGACGCGCTTTTGGAAAAATTCACGCTGCGCAAGACCGCCGAGCGGATTTACGAAAGCATTGCGCCGTTTTTGCCGTGTTGACGAAATAGAGAATTTTTTTGTATAATAAAAGTATAAAAAGATATAGCAAAATTTTAAAAAGTGTGTTATAATGAGAGACGCGCAAGCGACTTGCGCGAAAAGGAGCGAAAAATGTCAAATTTTCTTTTTGCAAATCCGACTTTCATTGACGGCGTTATGAGCGTCGTGGATTTGTTCGGCGTGGCGCAGGAGTACAACGACTCTCGTTCCGAAGCGTCCGCCGACAGCAGGGCAATCCGCGCCGATGCGAACGCAGTGAAAAAAGATTTTTTCGACGCATACAAGTCTATGGTCGCAGAATATGTCTGACAAAATCCAAAAGGCGAAGGAAAATCCTGACATATAGTTGCATTGCTTTTCTGTAATATCTTAATTGCGCAATGATTGTCATTTCTAAAAGTGAAATGCCATTCTTCTCTCTATCTTGACGAACATCTTTCAATATGATAGTATGGAAGCCATAAACGCATTTGAAATTTTCGTTTGAAATTTTTTGCGCGTAATTTTATAAACACAGGAAGTTTTTCCTAATGGCTTATTTTTTGTATACTTTGATAATATATCCGCTTGAACAATTGATTGAAATCGCTTTCGCGTTCTGTATGCGCGTGTTCAAAAACCAAGGCATTTCCGTGCTGTTTGTCAGCGCGACGGTAACCTTGTGCTGCCTTCCGCTGTACATAGTGGCGGAGCGTTGGCAGGAAATCCAGCGCAAGACGGAGGCGGCCCTGAAAGGCGGCGTGGACAGGATAAAACGCTGCTTCAAAGGCGACGAGCAGTACATGATTCTCACGACGTTCTATCGTCAGAACCACTATCATCCGATGATGGCGTTGCGCTCGAGCTTCAGCCTTTTGATACAGATTCCGTTTTTCATCGCGGCGTACCATTTCCTTTCTCATTTGGAAACTTTAAAAGGAATGTCTTTCCTTTTTATCCGCGACATGGGAAGTCCCGACGCACTTTTTTCAATCGGCGGATTTTCGGTGAACGTCCTGCCTGTGGCGATGACGGTGATAAACTGCGTTTCGGGCGCGATTTACTCGAAAGGGCATCCCGCGCGGGAAAAAATCCAGATTTACGGAATGGCGGCGATTTTCCTTGTATTGCTTTACAATTCGCCCGCCGCGCTCGTTCTTTATTGGACGATGAACAATGTGTTCAGTCTCGTGAAGAATGTTTTCTACAAGATGAAAAATCCGCTCAAAGTGCTTTACGTTTGCCTGTGCGCTTTCATTGTGCTTGGCGATGTCTATTTGATTTTCTTTGGGCATGGCTTGATGAAAAAGCGGCTCGTGCTTGTCGCCGCGCTTTCGCTTTTGGCGTTTGTTCCGCTTTTCGTGCGCTTCGTGAATTTCTTGATTTCGGCGTTCGCTTTTCCGCTTTTTGAAAACAAAAAGCTGCGCACGAAAATTTTCTTGGTTTCGGCGACCGCGCTCGCCATTTTCTGCGGCTTCGTCATTCCCAGCGAAATGGTTTCGTCTTCCGTACAGGAATTTTCCGACATCGACGGAATCGCCTCTCCTTTTTACTTTCTGCGGACATCGCTTTTTCAAGGAATGGGTTTCTTTTTGTTTTGGCCCGTGTGCATTTACTTTATGTTCGGAAAGAGAATCCAGACGATTCTTTCGCTCTTTTTCAGCGCGTTTTTGCTGTGCGGCGTGGTGAACACGTATGTTTTCCCCGGCGATTACGGAAGTCTGAACAACAGCCTGATGTTTATAGGCGACATCATGGGCGCGGAGGTGATTCCTTCTATTTTGAATTTGTTCGCGCTGTTTGCATCGTGTGTCGCGATTTTGCTTTTGTGCAAATTCCTTTCAAAGAGCGCGCTTGCCTTGTGCGCGGGACTTTGCGTGGTTTTCGGGGCGATTTCCGTTTTCAACACGGCGAAAATTTCAGGCGACTACAAGGCATATCGCGAGATGGCGGATGCGGAAGGAACGCTTGATTCAATAGAGCCGAGATTTCGCCTTTCTACGACCGGAAAGAATGTGGTGTGCATTATGCTTGACCGCGCGGAAAGCGCGTATGTCGAGCAGATTTTCGACGAGTTGCCTCAGCTTCGCGAAATGTTCGACGGCTTTGTCTACTACAAGAACACTGTTTCGTACAATGGACACACGCTCATCAGTTCGCCGTCGCTTTTCGGCGGATACGAATACACTCCCTATGAGGTAAATTCCCGTGCGGATCTTCCGCTGCTTGAAACGCAGACGCAGTCGCTTTTGATGCTCGCGCGGGTCTTTTCCGAGGACTTGGGATATGATGCTTTCCTTTTCGATGCGCCGTGGGCGAATTTCAGCCATATTCCTGACATGCGAATCACCGACGATTATCCGAAAATCACAGGCGGAAATCTTATGCGTCCTTATGTCGACATTTGGAAAAGGGAGCATCCCGGCACGTACAACGCTGCGCCGCTCACTTCCGAAAACATGAAGCGAAATTTCATCTATGTGAGTCTTTTTAGGACGCTCCCCGTTTTTACGCGCTCGTTCGTGTACGATGACGGACGATGGCTCGGACTTTCCAACATCAAGGATATGGGCGTGATGCTCATCGCGTATTCAGCGATGGACTATCTTCCCGAACTCACAAAAATCGACGCCGCGCCCGAAGGGTCTTTCGTCTACATGGTGAACGACATGACGCATGAAGATGATTTGCTCGCCGCGCCCGAATATAAATTCAATCAATACGCCGAATTTGACAAGGACGCCGCGTATTACAAACTGTATGGATATTCAGGGAACGCGTCGGCGTATCTTTTGCTCGGAGAATGGTTCGAGCATTTGAAGGAAAACGGCGTTTATGACAACACGCGAATCATAATCGTAAGCGACCACGGAAACGGATCGCACAATTCCGACTTTGCCACTAGCAGTCTCGAAGGACGCACGAGCAAGGACAAACTTCATCCGATTTTGTTTGAAAAAGATTTCGGTTCGCGGGGGGGGGTGCAGGTGAATATGGACTTCATGACTTCTGCCGACGTTCCGTCTCTCGCGCTCGAAGGGCTTTTGGAAAATCCGAAAAATCCTTTTACTGGAAATCCGATTGACATGAAAATGAAGGAGGATGGCGCGATTGTCACGACGAGCCACAGCCATCAGCCGGTGCAGCAATTGAGCCAAGCTTTCAGGATTTCCGACGACGACTGGTGGTTGGTCAAGGACAATATTTTCATAGACGAAAACTGGACGAAGCACGATGCTCCGGGCGAAAAATAAAGTGCGTTTTTAGGGGTTTCAAATTTTTAAGATACAATTATGTCATTTGCGGATATCTTGTATACCATAATTCTTTATCCTCTCGTCCAAGTCATCGAGCTTGTCTTCTTCCTTTTCAACAAGCTTTTTGACAATGTCGGAATCGCCACGCTCGGAGTGAGCCTTTGCGTGACTCTTCTGTGTCTGCCGTTGTATGTGGTCGCGGAAGGCTGGCAGGAGTCCGAGCGGAAAATCCAGTCGTGCCTCGCGCCGCAAATCGCAAGGATAAAACGCTGCTTCAAAGGCGACGAGCAGTATATGATTCTCTCGACGTTCTACCGGCAGAACCATTATCATCCGATGATGGCTTTGCGTTCGAGTTTCGGGCTTTTGATTCAGATTCCGTTTTTCATGGCGGCGTATTCATGCCTTTCGAACATGGAAGCCCTGCAAGGAGCGCGCTTCGCTTTTATTCGCGACATGGGCGCGCCAGACGCTCTTTTTTCAATCGGCGGATTTTCGGTGAATGTCCTGCCTGTGGCGATGACGCTGATAAACTGTGTTTCGGGCGCGATTTACTCGAAGGGACATCCTCTGCGCGAGAAAATCCAGATTTACGCGATGGCGGCGATTTTCCTTGTGGTGCTCTACAATTCGCCCGCGGGACTTGTCCTTTATTGGACGATGAACAATGTGTTCAGCCTCGTGAAAAACATTTTCTACAAGATGAAAAATCCGCTCAAGGTGCTTTACGCATGCATGTGCGTGGCGGTGATTTTTCTCGTGGTTTTCGTGCTTTTCATTTACGGAGGAAGCGTGGTCTTTGCGCGACGGGCTGGGGCGGCCGCCGCGCTTTTGGCTTTGCTCCCGATGCCGCTTTATGTGAAATTCGCGGGATTCCTCCTCAAAAGTCCGCTTCGCGGCTTGACGCAAAACAGGCGACTCCGTTTCGCGGTTTTCGCGCTCGCGTCGATTTCTCTGTGCGCGTTTTTGGGGCTTGTCCTTCCGTCCGAAATGTTCGCGAGTTCCGTACAGGAATTTTCCGACATCGACGGCTTTGCAAGCCCGAACCAGTTTTTGCGCTTTCCGTTTTTGCAGGCGGCGGGAATTTTCGTTTTCTGGTCGTGGTGCGTTTTCTTTTTGTTCAAGGAAAAAGTCCAGTCGCTGCTCGCGTGTTTTTTTTCGTGCATGCTTTTTTGCGCGATTGTGAACGCCTACGCCTTCGCGGGCGACTATGGCTCGATGGACGCGGCCTTGAAATTTTTGGACGGATTCCGTTCGCAAGGAGCGTTGTTTTCGCTGGTAAATGTGCTTTGCGTTTTTGCAATGTGCGCGGCGGTGATTTTGGCGTTCAAGTTCAAAAGGGAAAAAATCGTGCTCGCCTTGTCCGCGATTTCGCTTTTCGTGTTTTCGGTGATTTCTGTCGCGAACATATCGAAGATTTCCCGCGAGTATGAGGAATTCGAAAAAATTGCCTTGAGAAATGATTCGATGGACGCGAAATTCCGCCTTTCAAAAAATGGAAAGAATGTCATCGTGATGATGCTCGACCGCTGCTCGGCGGCTTTTTTCGAGCCGATTTTGAATGACATTCCAGAACTTCACGAGTCGTTCAAGGACTTCACCTTTTATAAGAACACGGTTTCGTACAATGGGCACACGCTGATAGGCGCGCCTCCGCTTTACGGCGGCTATGATTATACGCCCGAAAATATGAACGCGCGTTCGGACGTTCCGCTCAAGCAAAAGCACGACGAGTCGCTTTCGGTTCTGGCGCGCGTCTTTACCGAGCAGGCGGATTTTGTCGCGACGCTTTCGGACTTGTCGTGGGCAAACTACAGTTTCATTTCGGACATGAGTTTCCTCGATGAATTCGGAAACGAGCGGATTTCCGGCATCACGCTGAACGGACGCTACAACGCGAAATTCAAGCAGGAATTTGGCGACGGCTTGAAAACGATGGTTTCGCTTTCGCAAGGTCTGGAAAGAAACGTGCTTTGGATGAGCGTCTTTCGGACGATTCCCGCGTTTTTGCGCTCGCCGATTTACTATCGCGGCTCTTGGCTCAACGCCAATGTGATTGACGGTGCGGAACGATTTTTGGATTGGTACGCGCCTTTGTATTATTTGCCTCAAATCACTTCGTTTGATTCCGAGTGCGATTCGTTCGTGATGATGGCGAACGAGGCGACCCATTTTTCGGGAAGCATTTCCTCGCTTGACATAATTGACAAGAGCTGTCTTTCATATCCGAAATCTGACAACTATGTGAACTGCGCGGCGACTCTTCTCGCGGTGGGAAAATGGCTTGACTTTCTCAAGGAAAATGATTGCTGGGAAAACACGCGGATAATAATCGTGGCGGATCACGGAATTGGAGATTCTGTGGCGGCGGAATTGTTCGGAGAAGAGTCGAGTTTGGACGGATACGGGAAAAACCATTTGCATCCGATTTTATTGGAAAAGGATTTCGCTTGTGGGGGAGGTGTGAACATGAAGTTCATGACGAATGCCGATGTTCCCTCTCTCGCATGTGTCGGACTTGTGGCAAATCCGAAAAATCCGTACACGGGAAATCCGATTGACGATAGCCGAAAGTCGGACGGAGCTTTGATTACGACGGACGGCATTTCCAATCCCGACAAAAGCAGGAGCAAGTATGTTTTCACCGTGGAAAGCGAATCTTGGTGGCGCGTTCGTGAAAATATTTTTGACCCGAAAGATTGGGTCAGAGAATCACAATGGGAGAAAAGATAAAAGTGCCGCACAAATGGCGCGGCACTTTTTATAGGAGAAATTATGGCTGGCACTTTTTTGTACATCGACCCGGGCACTGGCTCGATGCTTTTTTCGATTTTGATTGGCGCGACCGCGACGCTTTATTTTTTGGCGCGCGCGGCTTGGCTCAAATTGAAATTCCTTTTTACTGGAAAGGCGGGCGCGGCCGACAAGAGCGCGCACAAGTTTGTCATTTACAACGAGGACAAGCGTTATTGGAACGTGTTCAAGCCTGTGCTGGACGCATTTGAAAAGCATCAAACTGAAGTGTCGTATTTGACTTCGCACAAGGAAGACCCCGCTTTTTCTTGCGGCTATGAATTCGTAAAGGCAGAATACATCGGGGAGGGGAACGCGGCTTTCGCGCGACTCAACTTGCTTTCCGCTGACATATTGCTTGCGACGACACCTGGCTTAGGCGTGTACCAATGGAAGCGCAGCAAAAATGTAAAGCATTATTCGCACATCCTCCACAGTCCAGGCGATGCGACGACATATCGGCTTTTCGGCATCGATTATTTCGATTCCGTTTTGCTCACCGGCGAATACCAAAAGGACGATGTGCGCTATTTGGAAAAGGCGCGCGGATTGCAGGAAAAAGATTTAGTCGTCGTGGGTTGCACGTACCTTGATTTCTACAAAGAGCGAATCGAAAAAATTTCGCCTGAAGAAAACCACGAATTCACGGTGCTTCTTTCTCCGACGTGGGGAAAAAGCGGAATCCTCTCGAAGTACGGCGAAAAATTGCTCGACCCGCTTTTGGCGACCGGCTGGCGCGTCATCGTGCGTCCGCATCCGCAGTCGAAAATTTCTGAAAGCGAAATGATTGACCGCCTGACGAAAAAATATTCAGGTTCTGAGAATTTGGTTTGGGACTATGAGAGCGACAACATCTATTCGATGAAAAAGGCCGACATAATGATTTCGGATTTTTCGGGAATCATCTATGACTATACTTTCCTCTGCGATAAGCCCGTGATGTATGTGAACGCCGACATGGATCTCGCGCCGTATGATGCATATGATGTGCCCGGCCGAAATCCGTGGCAGCTGAGCGCGGTCAAGAAATTCGGAATCGAGCTGAAGGAAGAGCAGTTCGCCGACATAAAGAGCGTCATTGAAGGCGCGAGCGACTCGGCGGAACTTTCGAAACTTCGCGCGGAAGAAAAGGCGCGCGCTTGGCAGCATATTGACGAGGCGGGCAAAATGGTGTATGATTTTATGACGAAGAAGCAGGCGGAATTGAATGAGACGATGGTTTCGCAATGACAGGTCGCTACGCGACCACGAGTTTCGCAAAGCGAAACTCGCGCAACTGGGTTGATGACTGCCGGTGCAGGGGGCGCAATGACGAATAAATATAGGAGAATAATATGAAAACAGTATACCTTGGAATCACGGGAGACATAATCCATCCTGGAATCATCAACATCATCAGCGAGGGCGCGAAACTCGGAGACCTCACAATAGGACTTTTAACTGACGGCGCGATAGTGCAGCACAAGCGGCTTCCCTACTTGACTTATGAACAACGCAAGAATGTCGTGGAAAATATAAAGGGAGTTTCGCGCGTCGTTCCGCAAGAAGATTGGAACTATGTTCCGAACCTGAAAAAGTACAAGCCCGACTACATCATTCACGGCGACGACTGGAAAACGAACTATCTTTCAAAAATCCGCGATGAGGTTTTTGAAGTGATGAAAGAATGGGGCGGAGAAGTCGTGGAAATCCCGTACACGCAAGGAATAAATTCGACGGCTTTGTCCGCAAATGCGAAGTCCATCGGCACTACGCCCGACATTCGCCGCGCGACGCTCCGCCGCTTGATTGACGCGAAGCCCGTCGTCAGGATTATGGAAGCGCATTCGGGATTGAGCGGCCTGATTGTCGAAAACACGGAAGTGATGAAGGAAGATGGACTGCATACTTTTGACGGAATGTGGTCGTCCTCCCTTACCGATTCGACCAGCAAGGGCAAGCCCGACATCGAGGCGGTCGATTTGACGACAAGAATGCAGTCGCTCACCGATATTTTGGAATGCACATCAAAGCCAATTATCTATGACGGCGACACGGGCGACATTCCGGAACATTTTGTCTTTACCGTAAGAACGCTTGAACGAAACGGAGTCAGCGCCGTCATCATCGAAGACAAAAAAGGTTTGAAAAAGAATTCGCTTTTTGGAACGGAGGCGAAGCAAGTCCTCGCGACAGAAGAAGAATTCTGCGAGAAAATCAGCGCGGGCAAACGGGCGCAAGTGACAAAAGACTTTATGATTATCGCGCGTATCGAAGAAATCATCGCTGGCTACAGCGTTGACGAGGCGATAAAAAAGGCGTTCGCCGCGGTGAAGGCGGGGGCAGACGGCGTTATGATTCACTCAAAAGACAAAAGCGGAGAAGACATAAAAGAATTCTGTCAAAAATTCCGCGCGGAATACAAGAACATTCCCATCGTGCTCGTGCCGACGACATACAACCAGTTCACTGAAAGCGAGCTTTGCGCTTGGGGCGCGAACATCATAATCTACGCAAACCACATGCTCCGCGCAAGTTATCCCGCGATGCAAAAATGCGCCGAAGAAATTTTAAAGGCGGAACGAAGCTTGGAAGTAAACGATTTGTGCATGCCGATAAAGCAGATTTTGGAGCTTATTCCTGGAACGAAATAAAAATGAGACATGGGTAAAAACAAAAAATTTATCCGTGTCCTATCATGTAAAAATCTGTGTATAATTTTAGGAGAAAATTATGATCGAACCGAAATATTTTTATGACTTGGCTTTGGCGCACGGAACGGACTTCTTTGCGGGAGTGCCGGATTCCTTATTGAAAAATTTTTGCGCCTACATAACCGACAACGCGCCGAGCGAAAAGCACATCATTTCAGCGAATGAGGGCAGCGCGACGGCTTTGGCGGCGGGCTATCACTTTGCGACTGGAAAAACGCCTCTCATATATATGCAGAATTCTGGCGAAGGCAATATGATAAACCCGCTTCTTTCGCTCGCAGATCCCGATGTTTATTCTGTTCCGATGCTGATTTTGATTGGATGGCGCGGAGAGCCGGGAGTCCATGACGAGCCGCAGCATGTCAAGCAGGGCAAAGTCACATGCGATTTGCTTGACGCAATGAAAGTGCCGTATCATGTTTTGACTGCGGAAACTGCGGATTTGGAAAAAAAATTCGACGAGGCATACGCTTACATAAATGAAAAATCCGCGCCCTACGCTTTTGTAATCAAGAAGGGAACATTTGCCGACTATGCGCTGAAAAACAATGAGGCGGTTCAAGGCAATATGAGCCGCGAAGAAGCGATTGAAAAAATTATGCTCGCTGCGGACGAAAAAGCCATTTTTGTTTCAACGACGGGAATGGCGAGCCGAGAACTTTATGAACTGCGCGAAAAGCACTCTATGAATCACGAAAAGGATTTTCTCACCGTTGGCTCGATGGGACACGCAAGCCAAATCGCGCTTTCGATCGCCATGCAAAAGCAAGGACGCAAAGTCTACTGCATTGATGGCGACGGCGCGACAATCATGCAAATGGGGGGGCTTGCGACCATCGGCTCTCGCGCTCCAAAAAATTTGGTTCACATTGTATTGAACAACGGCGCGCATGACAGCGTTGGAGGACAGCCGACCATCGCTCGGAAAATCGACTTGTGCGGAATCGCGAAATCCTGCGGCTATGAAATCGTAAAAAAAGTCGAGACAATTCCTGAGCTTGAAGATTCGCTTTCCAATCTGGAAAACAAATTGACATTCATCGAAGTGCTGGTAAAAAAAGGCGCGAGAAAAGATTTGGGACGACCAAAGTCAACGCCAATTGAAAATAAAAATGCGTTTATGGAATTTTTGGCATTGTAATAATTAGGAGAACGAATTATGGTAAGACAGGCAGTGATTTTGGCGGGCGGACTTGGCGCGCGTTTTGGAAAGCGCACCGAAACAATGCCAAAGGGGTTTATCGAAATAGACGGCGTTCCGATGGTGGAGCGTTCAATTCAAAAGTTGATAGCAAGTGGCATAGAAGAAATCATAATCGGGACGGGGCATTGCGCGGAATTCTACGACGCGCTTGCAAAAAAATACCACATCATAAAAACTGCCCGCAATGACAACTATGCGAACACAAGCAGCATGGGAACATTAGCAGTCTGCGCTCCGCTCGTCAAGGGCGACTTTCTTTTGCTCGAAAGCGATTTGATTTACGATGCGGTCGGACTTAAAGTCTTGCAAAATGAATCCCGCGCGAATGTGATTCTTGCAAGCGGCAAGTCCAACAGCCACGACGAAGTGTATCTTGCCACAGATAAAAATGGCGTTTTGAAAGAAGTTTCAAAGGACAAGAGCATAATTCCAAATCCAGCGGGAGAACTTGTCGGCATCAGCAAAATCTCAAAATCCTGCCTTAAAAAAATGCTGGACTATTACAACTCTTCGCCCGAACTGATTAAACTTGATTATGAAAACGCGTTGAAGCACATTTCAATTTCAGGCGAGGATGTTTTTGTAAATAAAAGCGAATTCTTGGCGTGGACAGAAATCGACGATGAGTCTATGCTTTCAAGGGCGTTAAGTGAAATTTATCCGCGCATAAAGGAAAATGAAAATTTGCAGAAAATTCGCCGTGAAGTCCTTTTGAATCCTGGCCCTTCAACGACAAGCGACAGCGTGAAATATGCGCAGGTCGTGACGGACATTTGTCCGCGCGAATTGGAATTTGGAAATCTTATGGAACAAATTGCCGAAGATTTGACGGCGTTTGTGGCTGACCCGAAAAAATATGTCACGATTATGTTCGGTTGTTCGGGAACTGGCGCGGACGAGGCGATGGTTTCATCTTGCGTGCCTCCAAATGGAAAGCTGCTCGTCGTCGACAACGGCTCTTATGGATCGCGGTTGGCAAAAATCGCAAGCGTCTACAATATCGATATGGATGTTTTCAAAAGCTCAACTTATGAGCCAATTGACATCGCCGCACTCGAAGAACAGTTCAAGTCAAAAAAATACACAACATTCGCAATGGTGCACCATGAAACGACGACGGGGCTTTTAAATCATGTGGAGGAAATCTGCCCGCTCGCAAAAAAATACGGAATGACGACCATTGTTGACACCGTTTCATCTTACGGCGGAATGCCGATCGACCTTGAAAAATTCGGAATAGACTTTGCCACTTGCACTTCAAACAAGCATATCGGTGGAATGGCGGGAATCGGATTTGTAGTCTGCAACAAAGAAAAGCTGCTTGAACAAAAAGATTGGCCGATGAGAAACTACTACCTCAATCTTTACGACCAATACAAATATTTTTTGGAAACGAAGCAAACCCGCTTTACGCCGCCAGTGCAGACGCTCTACGCGCTTCGCCAGGCAATCACGGAAACGAAGGTGGAAACCATTGAAGCGCGCTTTGACAGATTCACCGAATGCTGGAAAATCCTTGTTTGTGCGCTGGACAAAATGGGCTTGAAGATGCTCGTTGATCGTGAAAATCAATCGCATTTTATCACCGCCATTTTGATTCCAGATACACCGAAATACAATTTCAACGCTTTGCACGATTATGCGCGTTCAAAAAGTTTTACGATTTATCCAGGAAAACTCGGCAACATCGACACGTTCCGCATCGCGAACATGGGCGACATCAAGCCCTGCGAAATGCAGGAATTTGTGGTTGTCCTTGAAGAGTATATGCATTCAATCGGCGTATGTTGACTTCGTGAGAAAATCCGCGAGGCGAAATGCACTTTTATGGCGCATGCTTTTTAAAGTATGCCGCCGCGCACTTTTCGCATCGCATCGTCGCACGCCGCCTTGAATTCGGCGCGGAATCTTTCCTCTCCGAATTGCTTCGCGTGTGCGGCGATTTTCTCGCTGTCGAATTTTTTCTGCGCGTCCAATTCTTCGAATCGCAAAATCGCCTGGGCGCAGCTTTCGCCGTTCTGCTCTTCAAAGAAAATGCCTGTCTCGCCTTCGACGACGGTTTCAGTCGCGCCGCCTTTTTTGTAAGCCACGACCGGTCTTCCGCAGGCTTCGGCTTCCACGGGAATTATTCCGAAATCTTCTTCGGCGCAGAATATGAGCGCGCGGCATCTTTGCAAATGGTCGCGCACTTCTTCGTCCGAAATTCTTCCGGTGAACGAGATGTTTGCGTCAGGATATTTTTCGGCGAGTCTTTTCAATTTTTTTTCTTCCTTTCCGCTTCCGATTACGATGAGCTTTTTTTTGAGCGCGCCGCACGCTTCGATCGCGATGTCAACCCTTTTGTACGCGACGAGTCGGCTGAAAACGACGTAAAAATCTTCGGCGGGCTTTCCGTTCGGAAAAAGTCGCTCCGTTCCGACCGGCGGAAAAATCACTTTCGAATCGCACTTCCAAAAACGCTTCACTCTTCGCGCGATGTAAGATGAATTGCATACAATCGAATCGATTCTCTGCGACGAGATGAAATCCCATTGGCGGATTTTCGGCATCTGCATTTTCATGAAAAATCGCGTGAGCGCGCCGCTTCGCTTGTAGTAGTCGAAGTACAAGTCCCAAGCGTAGCGCATCGGCGTGTGGATGTACGCCACGAAAGGGGTCGTCGGCGGAACAATCACGCCTTTCGCGCACGACGAAGAGCTGGCTATCACCAAATCGTATTGCGAAAGGTCGAACGACTCGAACGCCTTTGGCATGAGCGAAAGGAATTTCGTGTAGAGGCGCGTGGCGAACGGAATCTTTTGCACGAATGAAGTTTTGATTTTCGCGGCGGAAAAATGTCCGCGCATTTTTTTCCTGTCGTGGACGAGCGTGAAGATGTCCGCGTCAGGATAGATTTTCAGGATTTCATCGACGACGCGCTCCGCGCCGCCGTAGTTTACGAGCCAGTCGTGTACAATCGCAACTTTCATTTTTTTCTCGCCATTTAAAATTGAATTCGCTTTCAATTATATATTTTTTCCCGTCAATGTTCAAGGCGAGTTTTGATTGCGTTTAAAATTATTTTCGCGGACTTTCTGTATGAATAGATATGCTCGAATTCGGGGAGGGGCGAATCGTCGAAATACACTTCGCGCATTTTTCGCGCCAAGTCGTCCGCGTCGCCCGCCTTGAAAAAACTCACCGGCAGCGCGGCGTAGATTTCCTTGAAAACGGCGATGTCGGAAATCACGGCTTTCGTCCCGCAATACAAAGCCTGAAGCGGCGGAACTCCGAAGCCTTCGTAGAGCGATGGCTGCACCAAAATCCGCGCTTGTTCTATCAGACTTTTTAGCTTCTCGTCTGGAAGAAATCCTGTGAATACGATGCCGTTTTCTTCCGCGTCGGACATCGACTTTTCAAGCGTGGTGTCCTTTGTGCGGAAATTTTCCTTCGAGCCGACAATCAAAAGCCGGGGCAGGGGAGTGCCGCCCAAAAAATCCTCGCTCGAAAACCCCGCGCGAAATTTCGCGAACGCTTCGACGAGCGTTCCAAGCCCCTTGTGCTTTTTTATGTTTCCGACGAAAATAATCGTATCTGTTTTTTCTTTTTTTTCAAGACTAGCAGTTTCGTATAAAATTGGCGTTCCACTATATACGACCGTGATGTTTTTTTTGCAGCGCAATTTTTTCTGAATGCGCCCTTTGCTGAAATTCGAGACGGTGAAAATTTCTGCGGATTTCTTTGTCGCGCGGAGATAAAACATTTTCCGCAAAAAAGTTCCGAGCCTTCCTGCGAGCAGCATGTCCAAAAAAATGATGTCATGTATCGTGCAGAAAATCGGAATCCTTATTCCGCCCGCGATGTTTCCCGGAATGTTGCAGTACGGCGAAAAATATGCATCGCATGAATTTATTTTTTTCAAGATTCCGCGCGGAAAAAAAATCGTTTCTTTTATGGAAAAACTTTTTGTTTCGCAGGGAACTTGCTCGCATTTTTCAAGGCCTGAGATTTTCCGCGCTTTGAATTCGTCGAATTTTTTTTGCGGAAGCCCGAGCAAAATCGCGCCTCCGTCCGCCGAGGTGCAAACGTCCTCGATGAGCGTGGGAAGAATGTTGTCCAAGTACGCGCCGATTCCGCTTTTGCCGCTCATTCGGCAATCAACTGCTATCTTCATATACAAACCTATTCTGTCCTTCGCGAAATTTTTCTCCGTTACGAAAACGAATTTCTGTTTTGTCCGCAGTTGCTCTGCGAGGAAATGATATAAATCGTTGCTTGCGCAACTTGCGGGTCAACTGCTATATTCATATTAAAACCTGTATTATCCTTCGCGAAATTTTTCCTCGTTGTGAAGCCGATTTTTTGTTTTGCCCGCAGTTGCTCTGCGAGGAAATTATATAAATCGTTGCTCGCGCAACTTGCGGGTCAACTGCTATCTTCATATACAAACCTATTCCGTCCTTCGCGAAATTTTTCCTCGTTGCGAAAACGAATTTCTGTTTTGTCCGCAGTTGCTCTGCGAGGAAATTATATAAATCGTTGCTCACGCAACTTGCGGGTCAACTGCTATCTTCATATACAAACCTATTCTCTCCTTGCGAAATTTTTCCTCGTTGTGAAGCCGATTTTTTGTTTTGCCCGCAGTTGCTCTGCGAGGAAATTATATAAATCGTTGCTCACGCAACTTGCGGGTCAATCGCGACCCTCACAAATATTCCTCGCGCTTTGCCCCGCGCAGCTTTTCGAGAACGTCTTTTATCTTTCCCGCGCTTTCTTTTTGGCAAATCAAAATCGCGTCGTCCGTGTCGACTATGACGAGATTTTTCACGCCGACCGCTGCGATGAGCTTTTTTCCGCCTTGGATTATGTTTTCGCTTGAGTCCACCGCGACGACATTTCCTTCCACGACCGAGCCGCTTTCGTCAGTGCGCCTGAGCCGTTCGAGCGCGAGCCACGAGCCTACGTCGTCCCAGCCGAACGCGCCCGGAATCGTGAAGACGCTTTTCTTTTGGGATGAAGGGTTCGCCGCTTTTTCCATCACGGCGTAGTCAATTGATTCCGAGGAGAACGCGCTGAAAGTGTCGCAAAGGATTTTTTCGTAGCCATCGCTTCCAATCGCGTCTTTTATTTTCATCAGGCCAGAGTGCGTTTCGCCCAAGAATTCTTCGATGCGATTTAAAATGGTGCTCGCCTTCCAAATGAACATTCCGCTGTTCCAAAGGTATTCGCCTGAATCGACATATTCTTTTGCCTTTTCCAGATTCGGCTTTTCGACGAAACGCTCCACGCAAAACGCGCCGTCGCCCACGCTTTTTTCCGAATCGAATTTGATGTAGCCGTAGCCGGTTTCAGGATGCTCTGGCGTGATTCCAATCGTGACGAGGTTTTCGCCTTGTTCCGCCACGGCAATCGCATTTTTCAAAGCCTGTACGAAAAGAGCGTTGTTCTTGATGAGATGGTCGGACGGCAGGACAATCATCACCGTGTCGCCGTATTTTTTTTGGACATGCGCCGCGCCCAGCCCGATGCAAGGCGCGGTGTTCCTGCCGACAGGCTCGCACAAAATGTTTTCTTCGGGCAAGTCGGGAAGTTGCTCACGGACAAGATTCTTGTAACTTTCGTTCGTGACGATGAACACGTCCTCGATTGCGACGAGCGGCGAGATTCTCGCCACCGTGAGCTGTATCATCGTGCGCCCGTCTTCGGTGAGAGACAAAAACTGTTTGGGCAGGTTTCTGCGGCTTTTCGGCCAAAACCTCTCGCCGCGTCCGCCCGCCATTATCAAGGCCGTCGTTTTCATTATCGGCTTTTCCTTCTCTTTGACACTACGTCGAAGATGACCGCCAAAAGGAGCACCAAGCCTTTTACCGCCTGCTGCCAGTTTGAGTCAACGCCGAGAATCGACATTCCGTTGTTGAGTACGCCCATGAAAATCGCGCCGATTACCGCTCCGCCGATTGTTCCGCTTCCGCCGTAAGCCGACGCGCCGCCGATAAAGCACGCGCCTATCGCGTCCATTTCATAGCTTTGACCCGCCGTGGGAGCCGCCGAATTGAAGCGCGCGATGCAGACGAGAGCCGCCACGCCCGCCAAGAATCCCATGTTGGTGTAGGCGAACATCATCACTTTGTCGGTGTTTATTCCCGAAAGTTTCGCGGCCTTCACGTTCCCGCCTATCGCGTAGAGATAACGGCCGGGAACAGTGTTCTGCGTGTAGTAGTTGTAGAATGCCACGACCACGGCAATCAGGATGAGCACCGTCGGAATTCCGTGGTGATGCGCGAATTTCCAGAACACGAAAAGAAGCACGAGCGAAATCACGGCGAGGCGCAGGATGAACGCCGGCGTTTCCTCCACGTCGTAGCCCTTCTTCTTTTTTGTGACGCGGCTTGAAAGCGAGACCGCGATCATCACGACGCAAATCACTATCGCCACTATCATTGTCACGAGAAGCCTCAAGAATTTCAGTTTCTCTGTCGCAGGTCCTTGCAAGCCTTCTTCGAGCGACTGCGCGACAAGTCCCGGCATGAAGACTTCGGGAATGTAGCTAGAGAAGAGATTCAAGTATTTTTGCGGGAAGGGCGAAATCGTCAGTCCGTCAAGCACGATGAGCGCGACTCCGCGCCACATCAGCATTCCCGAAAGCGTCACGATGAAAGGAGGCAGGTGCACGTACGCGATGAAAATTCCGTGCCACGCGCCAATCAACGTTCCCGCCAAAAGGCAGATTACGATGGCGAAGCCGATCGGCATTTGCGCGTCCACGATGAGCTTTCCGCCAATCGCGCCCACAAGACAAATCACCGAGCCTACGGAAAGGTCGATGTTTCCGCCCGTGAGAATGCACAAGAGCATTCCCGCCGCCAAAATCAAGACATACGAGTTCTGCAATATGATGTTCGTGATGTTTGCCGGAGTGAAAAGCGCGCCCATGCCCGACTGTATGTACATCAGGACTTGGAACAACGCCATCACCGCGATGAGAATCACCAGCATCGTGTGCTCTTTGAGCACTTTCTTAATAAAGTTCATAATTTTTCTCCCAATGAAAACCTTTTGTAGAAAATTTCTATTTTCCCGAATTGATGATTTGCGCCATAATCTTTTCTTGTGTCGCCTCCGCGCCGCTCATCTCGCCGACCATCTTTCCCTCGTTCATGATGTAGATTCTGTCGCACATTCCGAGGATTTCAGGCATTTCCGACGAAATCATCAGCACGGACTTTCCCTGCGCCACCATTTCGTTGATGATGCAATAGATTTCATATTTCGCGCCCACGTCGATTCCGCGCGTCGGCTCGTCCAAGATGAGGATGTCAGGCTCTGCGAAAAGCCATTTTCCAATCAGGACTTTCTGCTGGTTGCCGCCCGAAAGGTTTCCCACATCCTCCTGGACGCTCGCGCATTTCGTGTGCATTTCTTTCGCCATTTCTACCGAATACTTGTTTTCCAAGTCGAAGTCGATCGAGCCGCGCCTGTTCACGATTTTCTTGAGATTCGCGCTCACGGTATTTCTCGCGATCGCCTCGGTGAGGATGAGGCCGTTGCCCTTGCGGTCTTCCGTAACGTATGCGAGCCCTTTCGAGATGGCGTCGCGCACCGTGGGAAACTGCGTCTCCTGTCCGTTGAGGAAAATTTTCCCCGAAATGTTCGCGCCATAGCTTTTCCCGAAAATGCTCATCGCAAGTTCCGTGCGTCCCGCGCCCATCAGTCCGCTGATGCCCACGACTTCGCCCTTTCGTATGTTGAAATTGACATGGTCGCAGACCGTGATTCCGTCGAAAACCGGATGATCCACGCACCAGTCGCGCACTTCGAAGCAGATTTCCCCGATATGCGGAACGCGCTTCGGAAAGCGGTCGGTGAGGCTTCTGCCCACCATCGCGGATATTATCTTGTCCTCGTCTATTCCTTCGGATTTCGCGAACGATGTCACGGTGCTTCCGTCGCGGATTACGGTTATGCTGTCCGCCACATACGCCACTTCGTTGAGCTTGTGCGAAATCAGGATAGAAGTGAGTCCTTTTTCCTTTTTCAGTTTCAAAAGCAAATCCAAAAGTTTCTTCGCTTCCGTGTCGTTCAGCGATGCCGTCGGCTCGTCCAAAATCAAAAGGCGCACGTCCTTCGTGAGTGCCTTCGCGATTTCCACGAGCTGCTGTTTGCCAACGCCGATGTCTTTTATCAAAGTGTGCGGGTTTTCCTTGAGACCGACTATCTCCAGGGCTTCCGCGCTTTTCTTGAACGTTTCGTCCCAGTTTATCTTCGATTTCGTCCCGCGCTCGTTTCCCAGGAACATATTTTCCGCAATCGATAGCAGCGGAACCAAAGCCAATTCCTGATGGATGATTACGATTCCCTTCTTTTCGCTGTTTTTTATCGTCTGAAATTTACAGATTTCGCCGTCAAAAATTATGTCGCCTTCATAAGAGCCGTAAGGATAGATGCCCGAAAGGACATTCATCAAAGTGGATTTTCCGGCTCCGTTTTCGCCGACAATGGCATGGATTTCGCCATCGGCAACCTTGAGGTTCACGTTGTTCAAAGCCTTGACGGGACCGAACCTTTTGGTTATCTCTTTCATTTCCAATAGCATAATTGGAATGTCCTCCATAGAGTAAAATCTTTTTTTTGTAAAACGCGGAACGCGTTTCGCGTTCCGCGCCGTCTTTCATTTCAAAAAAATGCTATTGAAGCTGCTTCGCAGTGTAGTAGCCAGAATCGAGCAGCAATTTCTTGTAGTTGTTCTTGTCGCCGAAAACAGGCTCGCAGAGGTACGAAGGAATGATTCCCGTGCCGTTGTCATACGTTTTCGTGTCGTTTATCGGCGGAGTCGTGCCTTTTGCGATTGCGTCCACCATTTTTACGACCTGCGAGGCGAGGGTGCGCGTGTCCTTGAAGACGGACATCGCCTGAGTGCCGGCGATCATGTTCTTTACCGAAGTGATGTCGCAGTCTTGGCCTGTGATGATCGGGAAATTCTTGGCAGTGTAGCCCGCCGCCACGAGCGCGTTCGTGATTCCGTTCGCCACGGAGTCGTTGGATGAATACACCGCGTCAAGTTTCGTGCCGTTCGGTCCGTATTTCTGCGAGGCGATGAGGTTTTCCATGCGCTTCTGCGCGGCTTCGGTCGACCAGTTGAGCGTCGCGCACTGCGCCTTTGAAGTCTGTCCTGAGCGGCACACCAAAACTCCTGAATCCAAGTACGGCTGGAGAACGTCCATCGCGCCGCCGAAGAAGAAGTTGATGTTGTTGTCGTCGGGAGAGCCTGTGAAGAATTCAATGTAGGCAGGATCTGCGCTCGTGCGGCTCTTTAGCTTGAGGTTTTCCACGAGGTAGTCGCCCTGGAGCGTTCCTACTTTGTAGTTGTCGAACGTGGCATAGTAAGAAATCGCGTCGCTGTTCATGATGAGGCGGTCGTAGGCGACGACTTTTACGCCCTGTCGTTTCGCCGTGTCGAGGACGCCTTTGAGCGCGCTTCCGTCGATTGAAGCGATGACGAGAATCTTGCATCCCTTCGTGAGCATGTTTTCGATTTGGCTTGTCTGAAGCGCGATGTCGTTGTTCGCGAACTGCAAGTCAACGGCGTAGCCCGCCTTCACAAGCTCTTTTTTCATGTTGGAGCCGTCTTGGTTCCACCTCTGAAGCGATTTGGTGGGCATCGAAACGCCAACCAACGTTTTCGGCGCGGCGAACGCCGCTCCCGCGAGCATAAGTCCCGCGGCCATGATTGAAACGATTTTTTTCATAAAAAAGTTCCTCCATAAGTTTTTGTTGTCGCAAACATTAGGTTTGCAAACCAAATTCATTATAAACCACATTCGGAAAAAAAGCAAATTTTTTTCGAGAAATTCGTGAAAATTTTTCTTCGCGCCGACTTCGTTCTGCCCCGTTCTAACTATTAATTAGTATCTTTCTTTTTAATTAAGCACCGCAGGAAACAGGCTTGAAACTTCGCCTAACGGCTCGTTGCCAGAACAGTTTTCGAGGATACTTAATTCGCCCGCGCGAGCAGGCCGTAAAATAAGCGAGTTTTTGAAAAAAACTCGAGTTAAAATGAGCGACGCAAATTAGTCGCTCATTTTAAACGTTCCTTAATTTTTAACAGTGAAGAAAGTGTCAACTTTCGAACTGTTAAAAAAGTCGTTTCGCAACGAAGTAAGAAACGACAGTAAATAAGCGAGTTTTTGAAACAAACTCGAGTTAAAATGAGCGACGCAAATTAGTCGCTCATTTTAAACATTAACCAAATCACTGAACACCTTATTTTCCCGCTTGCAAAAAATGCGAATTTCCGCTATAATTTTTTTTATTTTGAAAATGGAGATATGATAAAAACGCCGCTGAAAGAGCGCGGCATTTTTATCATGACAAGTTTGCGTTGCAAACTCGGCTTGTATACTTGTGCGCGTCGCAACAAGTTGCTTACCGCGCACACTAAAAAGCCATTCGCGATTTTGTACTGGCAACGAAGTTTCTAGCCAAAATCGCTCTTGACTTTTTATGGGAGAAATATATGTCTTTGGAAAAAATGCGCAACATCGGAATCATGGCCCACATCGACGCGGGCAAGACCACGACCACGGAGCGCATCCTTTACTATACCAAGAAGATTCACAAAATCGGCGAGATTGACGACGGGCAGGCGACGATGGACTGGATGGCGCAGGAGCAGGAGCGCGG
>JAAGKN010000710.1_pt1 | contig 126803 bp, 118 predicted proteins | sample 6206371 | NCBI WGS metagenome assembly JAAGKN01 (sample SAMN11533720, study PRJNA540317) | gut metagenome | isolation source: fecal pellets from male and female animal of same cohort | host: Peromyscus leucopus | place: USA:CA | collected 2017
CTCGAATGCGGGTGCAAAAGTAGTGCTTTATAACATACTCACCAAACATTTTTGCAACTATTTTTTTACCCGTTTGTAAGACCTTTACTCTAATCTCTGAAACACTGAATGTTACAAACAAAACTTTTTCACTCTCTACCATACTCCCTTTTCTAACTATACAGAAGGATTTCATATGGGTATTATAATGTAAAAGGAAATATTTAACCAAGACCATCAACCATAATAACGAAGAAAGCCCCCTATCCTAACGGATAAGAGGCTTTTAAATCCTTTTGTTTTCCTCCGAAGGAGGTTAACCTAAATACGATTTGAGGAGCTTGCTACGCGTACCTTGTCTTAATCTTCTAATTGCTTTTTCCTTGATCTGGCGGACGCGCTCTCTTGTGAGGCCAAATTTGTCGCCAATCTCTTCCAATGTCATTTCCTGACAGCCTATACCGAAAAACATTTTGATTATTTCACATTCTCTTTCGGTTAATGTAGCAAGGGCTCGATCAATTTCTTTTGCCAATGACTCGTTCATTAACGACCGGTCAGCGATAGGAGCATCATCGTTAACAAGCACATCCAAAAGACTGTTGTCTTCGCCTTCCACAAACGGAGCATCCACCGAGATATGTCTTCCCGATACTTTTAAGGTATCCGAAATTTTATCTACCGGAATATCCAGTTCATCTGCAAGTTCTTCAGGAGAAGGTCTACGTTCGTTTTCCTGTTCGAATTTAGAGAAGGCTTTACTGATTTTATTCAACGAACCCACCTGATTCAACGGAAGACGTACAATTCTCGACTGTTCTGCCAAAGCCTGCAAAATAGACTGACGAATCCACCACACAGCATAAGAAATAAACTTAAAACCTCTGGTCTCGTCGAATTTTTCAGCCGCCTTAATCAATCCCAGGTTACCTTCATTAATAAGGTCCGGCAAACTTAACCCCTGATTTTGATATTGCTTAGCTACAGATACAACAAAACGCAGATTCGCTCTGGTCAATTTTTCCAATGCTCTCCGGTCGCCTCTTTTGATAGCCTGTGCCAATTCTACTTCTTCTTCTACTGTGATCAGATCTTCACGGCCTATTTCCTGAAGATACTTGTCAAGAGAAGCACTTTCGCGATTGGTAATGGACTTTGTGATCTTTAACTGTCTCATCCAATGTTTTTATATTGAGAATATCAGGGTGCAAAGATAATATTATTTTTATTGACAGAATTGGCTGGATGCACCCTACACCCAGCCAATTATAAACCTTTAACAATCTTCCCGCCAAATAAGACGAATATAACGTTATTTTATTATTCAGCCAGATCTATAGCATATACTTTCGTACGTCCATTCCGATAAAAACCTTTTACTACGATGTAACGATCGTCCTCATTACCCTTAAAAACCTTGTCAACTATTCTCTCAAGTTGTTCAGGAGATGAAATCTTCTGATCATTTACAACCATGATGATGAAACCTTTTTTGATACCGGCATCTTTCAGTTTACCATTCAATAAACCGGTCACTTCAATACCATAGCTTACACCTAATTCACGTTTCTGTTCGTTTGTCAACGCGCTAAAAGCGGCTCCTAAAACTTCAGCACTGTCGGCTGCTCCCTTCACTACGGCTGTACTGCCCTGTGCATTACGAAGTTCCACATTAAATGTCTTGGTGCTACCATTACGGTCTACAGTTACCTGCACTTTGTCACCCGGACGATATTTACTAATCTGTTCCTGCAGAGCATTCGCAGATTTCACCTTTGCACCATTTACGGCTACAATCACGTCACCCTTTTCAATTCCGGCCTCCTTAGCAGTACTGCGGTCTGCGAAATCAGCCACACACGCACCTTCAGAAACTTTTATCTTGGATTTCAAGGCACTCAGTTCTTCTTTCTGTTTAGCCGGTAAGTTCGGATAGCCCAGCATATCGGCAATATCACCCACACTCATGATCTGGACACCCAGGATTGCACGCTGTACCGTACCATACTGTTTCAAGTCGTTTGCCACTTTTCCAGCAATGCTGATAGGCACTGCAAACGAATAACCGGCAAAGTTTCCTGTCTCGGAATAAATAGCGGTATTGATACCGACCAGCTCACCTTTCGTATTCACCAGCGCACCTCCACTGTTACCGGGGTTCACGGCTGCATCGGTCTGGATAAACGACTCGATCTTGCTCTTGTCTCCGCCTCCCATCGAGATGCCACGTCCTTTTGCACTCACAATACCGGCTGTAACCGTAGAAGTCAGATTAAACGGGTTACCGACAGCCAACACCCATTCCCCGACTTTCAGTTTTTCAGAATCACCGAACGGAATGGTAGGAAGATCTTTCGCATCAACCTTAAGCAAAGCGATGTCTGTCGTCGGATCGGTTCCAACCAATTTGGCTACAAACTTGCGGTTGTCATTCAATGTCACTTCCAGTTCATCCGCTCCATCGATCACATGATTGTTCGTTATAATATACCCATCGGTCGAAATGATCACCCCAGAACCAGCCCCTACCCGTGGTTGCGGTTGCGGGCGCTGGAAACCTCCGCGTCCTCCGAATCCGAAGAAATATTCGAACGGATCGACATACTGCGGCTGATTGCCTCCGTCGGCATATTGTTTGGCATTTGTCGTGGCCTTAATATGCACAACGCCATGAACCGTACTTTCTGCTGCCGTAGTAAAATCCGTATTCTCTGCAGCAACCGTATTATAACCGGCTAACCGGATCGGCTGATTGAAGGTACTTGCTGAGCCAGAAGCGCTAAATACCGGTTGATTCTTATTAATCAGGTAAGCACTCGTCCCAACAGCCGCTCCCGCACTGATTGCAGCAACGAGAACTATACCAAGCACATTTTTCCACATCTTTTTCATACTCTTATTATTTTATCAAACATTTAAATTTAACACTTTTCTTTCGACAAAGAAAAGTCAAAAAACGTGCGGATATTCTATTTCCAAGTGATTTTTTATCACTTTTAACGACACTATCTCAGCACTTAACGGCGCTTAACAGTACTGTGTATTACAAAGTACCATTTTAACAGTCAACCACTGCCAATTCGTCATCCTTTCACCTATAAAACAGTTGATCTGACTGAAAGTTCCGACATAACAGCATTCACATGGTTTTTAAAATAAAAATGTTGACGAAAAAGAAGAGACAGACACTTGCCTTCTTCTTCGCCAACACTCTTGTATATGCTACCCCGAGCGGAAATCAGTTTGATCCACAATGAGCACAAGCCTTCTGCCATCAGACTACTTGGCTGTTTCAGGCATTATGTTTGCAGGTTTTTCAATACCTTCACCCGTGGCACGTTCTTCCATGCGTTTGATACGGGCATCCAAATCAGGATGAGTGGAAAACAATTGATTTAGCTTACTGTTTTTCTGCGCTCCCGCTTCTTCCTGCATCTTTTTCAGTTTTTGGAATGACAATGCCATAGCCCAAGGATTCTTACCTGCTTTCTTCAAAAATTCGTAACCATAGTCATCAGCCTCACGTTCTTGCTTTTGCGAATAGGTAGCATTGACCAATGCCTCCCCTAAATCACCCAGCTGCGATTCGGTCAAAGACGCCGCTTTCCCTCCTTGCGATGAAACACCGTCCTTTAATGCCGATGTCAGCAAAGCGGTACGGAAACCATCCTTTGAATCCCTGTGCGCCACATGGCCCACTTCATGTCCGATCACCCCCAGCAATTCTTCATCGGTCATAATATCCATTAATGAAGAAAAAACACGCACACTGCCGTCTGCACAAGCAAATGCATTTACATCAATTACATAATAGACTTTGAAATTCAGAGGTATCCCATCAGCATCGGTCAATCCCTCCGTCAGTTTTTTCAAACGGATCGCGTATGGATTATCGTCCGCACAAACCTGATTGTGTTTGTCCATCCAGTCAATATACTCCTTTACATACTCTGCCATCTGCTTATCGGTCAATGTCACCGCCTTTACAGCTTTCAGACCTCCGCTTACCGCTTTCTTCACATTAAACTGAGCCATGACAGGTGTTGCACCAGCCAGACATAGCAGCATAAGAGCTACTTTCAATATTCCTTTCTTACTCATTACATTTTTGTTTTTACAATTACTATCCCTAAAAAAAGGCAAAACGCACCGAATATCCAAACACTTCCCCATATAAATCCACATTCAAAAGGTATCACTACCTCTTCCGTACGATCCGGATGATAGAATAGTGAAATTTCACTTCCCTGTAATAAAAACGGATTATGCAATTGCATCCTCACATGGGTGGGGTAACGTTTTGTTTCATACTGAATGCGCGCCATACGCTTGTAATATATTTTTCGATGACGATATATCCTTTCCGTTTTCAAATGCGTTATGACTCCTATGGTATGTTCCATTGATTGTGATTTGCCATACAGATTATACATGCCATACGAGCCTATAACAAACGAAATACCGCCAATAAAAAGCAGCAAATATATAATAACCTTTAATTTCATATATAACCGTCATCCCTGAAAATTAAAGAGCACCCGCACCATCCTTTTTCAAGATTTTGAATACTTTGTCAAACAGCTTGTCAAAAGCTGAAGCGAAAAAATTGTCGTACAATCTTAAACGACGGATGTAATTTACAATACCAGCCCATTCAGACTCTGCGATACTGCCATCTGCCCCTGCCATCGCAACTGCAATTCCGGCAAAAGCTTCTTGTTGGGTCAACTTGGTCTCTTCAGGTACCGATTGAAAGATTTTGTCAAAAAGTCCCATAATATTATCCTTATGCTCCCAGTCCCTATGAGCGTTTATTTCAACCTTGAAGCGCGGGAACTGTACCTGCCACTTATCCCTCGCCCCCTACTTTCGCATCCCCGTCAAACAAGAATAAGCAACACAGGAGCCCACACCGATATGTATATGATCATTCCGCCATGCCGAAATGACATAAGGGAAATGCCATACAAACCCTATGGGCATCTACCGCTACCTTATCTTCTCGCTTGATCTCAAAGTCGCGAAGTTCGGAACCATAGAAGACAAGACGCCAAGCAAACGCCTCTCATATATAAATATGTATGCATATATGTTGCCCACCCGTGAAAGGAGCGGTATGAGTAACGAAACAAAGGTACGACTTTTTATCACATTTCCAATTACCCTCATGCGCAAAAGAGGGCTACCGCTCCAAATTCTTTTTCAGCAATACGATCTTATGGGCTACATAATAAAGGAATAAGGCCTCCCCGCTACAAGAAAACTTATCTACGTAGGCATGAAAAAACATCAGAGTTCCTATTCATTCTATAATCAGTGCCAGTGATTATAAAATCAGTGCCAGCAATTATATAATCACAACCACTGATTATATAATCACTGGCACCGATTACAGAATCAGCAGGCACTTATGAAAGAATTATTCGGAATGAAAAGGGCTTTTCTCTCCATAGAAATAAAGAATTGTAGTTGCAGGATTTTGTGCGGTTCCCTAACAGGAAAAAGTTTTTCCTCCAAATTGTCAATTAAAATTACTACCTTTGTCGCATTGCAGCCTGCCGGTCTGTCGCTCGTCCTTCGGTACGAGAGGAACGTCCGGGCAACAAAGAGCACCATACTTCTTAACGGGAAGCTGTCCGCGAGGGTAGAGTAGCGTAACAGAAAACGACCGCCGGCCCTGTCCGGTAAGGGTGAAAAGGTGAGGTAAGAGCTCACCGGGTCTTATAGCAATATAGGATGCCGTACGTCTTATGGGTTGTAAGGTCATGTATACCGGCGCATGTAGGATTGCTCGTCCGATGCCGGGGGGTAGACCGCTAAAGCTTACTGGTGACAGTAAGACGAGATAAATGGCAGACGCTCTCGCTTATGTGAGAGTACAGAACCCGGCTTATAGGCAGACTGCTTTCTTAATGTGCCAGCATACCAATTCAACAATATGCCAATAAAATGGTTTCTATTGGTATATTGGCACATTTGATTTATTAGCACATATCAGAATGAAAACAACCGATAAAAAGAAACTCGGAGAACGGATCAACGCCTTACTGACAAGAACGATCCGTTTCATCACTTACGACATTTGGCGGATCACCGAAAATGAAGTAAGCGGCCTGAAAGAGCTTTATATCAATATCATCAAGACAATCATCCTTGCAGTCAGAGGATTCCGGAGCGAGAACCTACAAACAAAAGCATCCGCCCTCACTTATAGCACATTGCTATCCATCGTCCCTTTATTAGCCGTATTGTTAGGGATAGCCAAAGGGTTCGGCTTCCAAAACACCGTACGCCAGGCCTTGTTCGACTATTTTCCCGGGCATGAAGCGGAACTGGCAAAAGCCTTCGAATTCGTAGAAGGCTATCTGGAGCAGGCGCAAGGCGGTGTGATTATCGGAATCGGTCTAATCACGCTTTTTTACACCGCAGTCAACCTGATATCCTCCATAGAAGACACGTTCAACGACATCTGGCAGATACAAAAGTCACGTCCGTGGTATCGGAAAATATCCGGTTACCTGGCTCTATTCCTGATTTTGCCGGTCCTAATGACCACCTCCAGTGGCTTGTCTATCTTTCTGTCCACTTTGCAAAACTCGCTTTTCAGCCAATATTTCTTTTTCACTCCATTAGTCGAACTGATCCTGAACATAATCCCTTACATCATTACGATCTTGGCATTCACGGGGCTTTATATTTCGTTACCGAATACGAAAGTCAGGTTCGCAAACGGACTCGCGGCCGGAGTCCTGTCAGGCATCGCATTCCAATTCTTCCAGTTTATCTACATCAGCGGGCAGATCTGGGTAAGCAAATACAATGCGATCTACGGTAGTTTTGCCGCTTTACCCCTGTTGTTGCTATGGCTGCAATTGTCATGGCTGATCTGCCTGTTCGGCGCGGAAATCTCGTATGCGTCCCAAAACGTGAAGAAATTCAGTTTCGAACGGGACAGCAAGAACATCAGCCGGCGATATAAAGATTTCCTCACATTGCTGATCGCTTCCCTGATCGTCAAACGGTTCGTGAAAGGAGAAAAGCCTTATACGGCGGATGAACTCTCGGACGCTTACCGCATACCGATCCGTATCACGACACAGATACTCTACCAACTGACCGAATTGCACATCATTATCGAAGTCATTTACGGAGAAGACGAACGCGTCGTCCACTACCAACCCGCCCTTGACGTAAACAAGATCACGGTCAGTTATCTGCTGACACGCATGGATGAACACGGCTCGGAGAACTTCAAGATCGACACGTCCAAATTGTTCAGCAAAGAATGGAAAGCCTTGCTGAAAACCCGAGAGGACATGATCAAGGCGAATGATAACATTTTGTTGAAAGATCTTTAAACTATTGGCAGTGGATAATGACAATTATCAGGGGATGGACAAAAGAAAAGGAAATACGGATCTGACAGAGGGTAAGGTATGGGAAGTGATCGTCCGCTTTGCATTACCGCTGCTGATCGGGAATCTGCTGCAACAGCTCTATAACATAACAGACAGCATCATTGTCGGACAGTTTCTGGGAAAGGAGGCATTGGCGGCAGTATCGGCCTCTTTCTTCATCTATTACTTCATCATCTCGCTGGTAATCGGTGTCGGAAGCGGGACTACAGTAGTTATTTCACAACTATTCGGAGCCAAACAATATCAAAAGGTACAACTTGCGTTCTCCTCCTTCTTTATATTCATGTTAGTCGGAGGTGTGATATTGTCCATTGCCGGGATTATTTTTGCCGAGCCGGTTTTCCGCCTGACCAATACACCTGAAGAGGTCATCCCGCAAGCGGTGTCCTATTTCCGCATTTACATAGGAGGAACATTCCTGTTCGTAACCTTCAACAGCATCATTTCGATTTTACGAGGTGTGGGCGAGTCTGTACGTCCAATGCTGTTCATCCTGATTACGACTGTCTTGAACATTGCGTTCGACCTGCTTTTCATACTCGTGTTCAATTGGGGTATCGAGGGGGCTGCGCGGGCGACTGTCATTTCACAGGGGATCGGCATGTGTATCGCTTTAGCGTATGTAAACAACACGCACCCCTTGCTGTCCATCAAAAAGCAAGATATGCTATTCGACTGGAAACTGTTCAAAGAGAGTCTGAAAATCGGACTACCGACAAGCGTACAGCAATGCGCGATCGCCCTCGGGCTGATCGCCCTGCTGGGGATCGTGAACAGTTTCGGGACCAATACACTGACTGCTTACGGGGCTGCCGGAAAAATAGACACGATCATCACCCAGGCCGTCCTCACCCTATCGGGGGCGTTGGCGGCTTTCTGCGGACAAAACATCGGAGCCGGGAAACTGGACCGGGTAAAAAGGGGAGTACGATTTACGATGTATACGAATATAGTCCTGGGACTATTGACTTTTGCCGCCGTCTATCTGTTCGGCGACGAGATGATGAAAGTTTTCACGAAAGACGCGGATGTCGTGGCAATCGGAAAAGAATATCTGCTGATTATCGGCGGTTTCTTCATCATACACGGGGCACTGAATGTGTACAACGGGGCACTCAGGGGAGCTGGAGACACTTTGTTCCCAATGATAACCAGCCTGGTCTGCCTCTGGCTGATCCGTATCCCCCTCGCCTATTATCTCAGTTCCCGGTTGGGACGTAACGGTATCTGGTGGGCGATCGGTATCAGCATCACAATCGGGTTGCTCGTGACCTTCGTTTATTATAAGATGGGGACCTGGAAACGGAGGTGTATTATAAAGGAAGGGACAAAACAATAAAAGCTGATTTACCTAATACCGATTATAGCTAATCACTTCTTTCGGATCTTTGCGTTTCTTAGGTCTGTCCGGTTGAGTGGAATAGCCGATGACAATGTCCAGCAAGATGCGTTTGCCGGAGGGAATATCCAATAGTTTACGAACTTTCGTTTCATCGAACCAACCGACAATGCAACTACCCAACCCTTCGTCTTCAGCAGCTAACACAAGATGGGCCGCCGTTATGCCGATATCCAGATGGGAGAAATTCTTATCCTTGATCCATGAGCCAATGCCGGCTGTCAGATTCGGCTTTTCTTCTACGACCAAGATATGTACGGGCGCCTGTTTGGTGAAATGGTTCACCCCCAGGACACGGTTCGAAGTTGCGTCCGCCAACCGATTCTTCAGTTCGGGATCATCTACCACGATAAAATGCCAGGGTTGCGAATTACAGGCAGACGGCGCGATACACGCCGCCTCCAAAATACGCTGCAACTTCTCCTTCTCCACCGGACGCTGCGGATCAAAAGCCCGGTCACTTTGGCGCCGGCTTGCTAAAGAAAGGAAATCTTTCATTTGAACTGCATCATTTTACTGATATACTTACCGACAATGTCGAACTCCAGATTGACCACCGTACCATTTTCGATCTGGCAGAAGTTGGTGTTGTCATGCGTATACGGAATGATCGCCACCTGGAAACTGTTCTGCTTCGAATTGCAGACGGTCAGGCTCACACCGTTGACACAAATCGAACCTTTCTCGACAGTTATATATCCCTGCTGCGCCATCTCTTTGTCGAACGGATATTCGAACGTATAATACCAGCTTCCATTGGCATCTTCTACACTTGTACAAACGGCAGTCTGGTCGACATGCCCCTGCACGATATGTCCATCCAGGCGTCCGTTCATCATCATACTGCGTTCCAGATTCACGAGCGAGCCCGGTTTCAGCAGTCCCAAGTTGGAACGCTCCAAGGTTTCGCGCATGGCTGTAGTAGTGAATGTATCTCCATCTTTGCAGACCACAGTCAGGCAAACGCCATTATGGGCCACACTTTGGTCTATTTTCAATTCATCGACAAAAGAACACTTCATCGTAATATGAATGTTGTCCTTATCATGCTCGATCGCCACGACCTGAGCTGTTTCTTCTACAATTCCTGAAAACATAAGATTGTTGTTTTAATGATTATCGAAGTCCAAAGATACAGAAAAACCTTATATTTACCACATATAAAAAATAATGCTTAATCAATATGGAAGCAAACAAAGTCGACAAATTCCTTCTTACCCATGAAAGCAAGTTTCCCGATTATGAAATTCCCATCCATCGGTTGCTTGATCTTCCTCTTGAAAAAGAGAAGGTTTTAGCAAAGACTCGTTTCAAAAGTCCAGGTAATATGCTGCTTATGTTTACATGAGACAAAAACAGCCATCACCAAAAATGGGATCATTTGAAAAAACACCCTTTCCCGCCGGATAAGATATAAAAACAGGCCACAAAAGTGTCCCTGGCATGGCAGATAAACATCCCCACACCTCCAGCTGGAATCCATGAAGATCCGGGTCTGCACCTCTCCTACACCTAGATGTCCGTGCCTCTTACACCCAGGTCTCGAGCGACTATCCAAGTTGGTTTTGGCAAAAGAAAAGCTGGTATTGATGAAAAAAGAAGCTGTTTTAACCTGTTCTGCGCCTATTCCTGGTCGGTCTTTGTTTTTATAATAAACCAATACACAACACATTAACATTCCCCACGATGATAGTTATGATAGATGAATGATGGTATAAAACAGCAACTATCATACTGTAATACGCTGTGTTAAAACAATATACAAGCAATTATGATAGTATGATGGTTGTTCTTTCAATAACACTTATATATGTTTGTCCGTATCGGCGGTAAAAGCAGATGGGCACTTTATGATTTTGGTGCGGTTGCCCTAAAAACTTTCCGGTTGCCTTGCTACCCGTTCCTCATGAATAATGTATAATTTGTGGAAATGTGCAGACTCCATAAAAGTCAAAAGAGGCGGGTCCCGAAAGTCCCGCCTCTTGTGTTATTGCAACATAATCTGATACCTGATTATTTAGCTTGTTCCAACTGCAATGTCTTGGTCGGTTCGTCGCAAACTTCAGTCGGACCAAAATACTGGATAGGACCAGGATAAACATAACTTGTCGTCATTGCCCATTCGTCACGGTTAGCAGCAAACTTCTTGAAAGGAGCACCGTCGAGCTTAACCAAAGCCTTCTGGATAACCGGCTTCATCTCGCCATGACGTTTCTCCATGTTCATCATCATAGTAACAGGGATACCACCGGCGATCCATTGATCAGCGGGAGCGGTCGTGTTACGTACGGAAGACATATAACCTGTCTTACCGGCGGCGATCAAGCAAGATGCCGTGTAACCCAAAGAGTAGCAGTAGTCCGCGTCGTAGTTAGACGGAGCGGCGCAACGACCCTCGTAACCGAAGAAGTGGTGTTGTGCGGCGAACTTGCCTACGTACTTGCCCTCGGCTTTCCACTCAGCCAATTTCTTGCCAACCATCTCAGACAATAACTTCTCGGTCTCGATCAAAGAAACCTGTACGTTTCCGTGCGGGTCACGGTCCAAAGACAACTGACGAGCTACGCCCTCCGGAAGAGAAGCATACAGATCAGAGTTTTCCTTTGTCAACTTGCTGATGATATAAGCACGTTGCTCGCTCTTCTTGATCATCTTGAATTCGGCATCGTGCTTAGCCAAGAAGTCGTTCAACTCAGCGATCAGGCGTTTCATAGCCGGAACGAATTCGATCAGACCTTCGGGAATCAATACAGTACCGAAGTTGTTGCCAGCTTCTGCACGTTTGGCAACGATACCAGCGATATAAGTAACAATGTCATCCAATGACATGTTCTTTTCTTCTACTTCTTCGGAGATGATACAGATGTTCGGCTGAGTCTGCAAAGCGCATTCCAATGCGATGTGAGAAGCGGAACGGCCCATCAATTTGATGAAGTGCCAGTATTTCTTGAGCAGAGTTGCAGTCGCGCTGGATGTTACCGATCACTTCAGAGTAGACCTTAGTAGCAGTGTCGAAACCGAAAGAAGTTTCGATGTGTTCGTTCTTCAGGTCACCGTCGATTGTCTTCGGGCAACCGATTACCTGAACACCGGCATTGATCGCCTTGTAGTACTCGGCCAACACGCAAGCGTTTGTGTTGGAATCGTCACCGCCGATGATAACCAGTGCCTTAATATCCAACTCTTTCAGAATTTCCAATCCCTTGTCGAACTGTTCTTTTGTTTCCAGTTTGGTACGACCTGAACCGATCATATCGAAACCACCCGTGTTACGGTACTCGTCGATAATATCAGCCGTCAATTCCATATATTTATGATCGATCAAACCGCCCGGGCCCAAGATGAAACCATACAGACGAGAATCTGCGTTGTGAGCCTTGATACCGTCGAACAAACCAGCGATCACGTTGTGACCACCGGGAGCCTGACCACCGGAAAGGATCACACCAACGTTCATTGCCGGCAGCTCTTTCTTTTCGTTACTCTTCTCGAATGTAACGATCGGCATTCCGTAAGTGTTCGGGAACAATTTCTTGATTTCTTCCTGATCGGCTACTGATTGAGTATACTCGCCGTCAACGGCTTTCACTGCACCTTTCAACGCAGCGGGTACCTTAGGCAGGTAAGCTGCTCTTGCAATTTGTAATGCGCTCTTTGTCATTTCTTAATCTGATTTATATAGAAATTATCTGATTCTTAATTTAAAGACGGTGCAAATATAGAAATTATTCTGTAATTCTAAAAATCGGAAATATCGTAAATGATGACTTAAATCACAAATAAAAAGGACTATCCGGAACAAAATCCAAATAGCCCTTTTGATTATAGTCATGCTGAAAGTTCTATTATAATTAAGTGCTTATGTTAATATTAATGCTTCCAGCCATCTATATGCAATCTTATTTATTTCCCAAATTCATTGGAGAATGAGTAAGGAGCGTCACCGTCCTGTGTACCCCGGCTCTTGTTCGGTGTGGCCGACATATTATAAAGAATGTTCATGCCACGCATCAGATCGCCATGTGTCAGATAATTCTTCGTATAGTTCTTGCCATTCACTTTCATAGACGAGATGTAGCGGTTCTTCTCACCATTATTATTGGCCTTGATCACAACCTTTTTGCCATTTTCCAGATTCAGCATCACACTTTTGAACAACGGAGATCCCAGGACATACTGGTCCGTACCCGGACAAACCGGATAGAAGCCGAGGGCCGAGAAAACATACCAGGCCGAAGTCTGCCCGTTATCCTCATCCCCACAATAGCCATCGGGAGTCGCGAAATAAAGCTTATCCATCACTTCACGCACCCAATATTGCGCTTTCCAGGGTTCACCGGAATAGTTATACAAGTAGATCATATGCTGGATCGGCTGATTGCCATGCGCATAATTCCCCATATTCATAATCTGCATTTCGCGGATTTCATGGATCACACCACCGTAATAGCTGTCATCGAACAAAGGCGGCACGTTGAATACGGAATCCATCATGGCATTGAAACCGGTCTTTCCTCCCATCAAGTTGATCAATCCCTGCGGGTCATGGAAAACCGACCAGGTATAATGCCAGCTGTTGCCTTCCGTAAAAGCATCTCCCCATTTCAGCGGATTGAACGGAGACTGGAACGAACCATCCTCGTTGCGGCCACGCATCAACTTGGTTTCAGGATCGAACAGGTTCTTATAGTTCATCGCATGTTTCGCGAAAACAGCAATTTCGGATTCCGGTTTTCCCAAAGCCTTCCCTAATTTATAGATGGCCCAGTCGTCATAAGCATATTCCAACGTACGGGCAGCACTTTCGTTGATTTTCACGTTATAAGGCACATAGCCCAATTCATTGTAATATTCATAGCCTAAGCGTCCGGTCGATTTCACTTTCGGGTGTACGCTGTTAGCTCCATGAACGACAGCCTCCCAAAGCGTCTCGATATCATATCCGCGAAGTCCTTTCAGGTAAGCATCAGCCACGACAGAAGCCGAGTTATTACCGACCATACAGCCACGATGTCCCGGGCTTGCCCATTCCGGCAGGAAGCCGCTTTCCTTATAGGTATTGGCAAGGCCCTCCTGCATCTTCGTATTCATATCCGGATACATCAAGTTCAGGAACGGGAACAAACAACGGAAAGTATCCCAAAAGCCGGTATCGGTAAACATATACCCCGGCAAAACTTCTCCGTTATACGGACTGTAGTGCATCACCTTTCCATTGGCATCCAATTCGTAGAAGCTGCGCGGAAACAGCAGCGAACGGTACAGACAGGAATAGAACGTGCGCAATTTGTCCACATCGTCATCTTCCACGGTGATACGTCCCAACGTTTCATTCCACACCTGACGACCGGCCTCGGCTATTTCATCAAACGAACGACCGCCCAATTCTTTCAGGTTCAATTCCGCCTGTTCGGGGCTGATAAAAGAAGAAGCTACACGGGCATGGACAATCTCGCCCTTGCGAGTGGAAAAGCCGATGATGGCTCCGGTATGGTTTTCCTGTGCTTCAGTTTCGCCTTTGCGGATCTCATTGTCACCGACAGCTGCCTTATAGGTAAAAGGTTTGTCGAACACGACAACGAAATAATTGCGGAAGTTCTGAGGAACCCCTCCGCTGTTACGAGTCGTATAACCGATGATCTTCTTTTCTTCGGGAACGATCTTGATATATGAACCACGATCGAAAGCGTCGACAATCACATACGAGTTGTCCGATTCGGGGAAAGTGAAGCGAAACATGGCGGCACGCTCCGTCGGCGTGATTTCCGTCACGACGTCATGATCAGCCAGATACACCCGGTAATAATTCGGTTTTGCCACTTCTGCTTTATGAGAAAACCAACTGGCACGTTTATCTTGGTCGAACACGACTTTACCTGTGACAGGCATGATGGCGAACTGTCCGTAATCGTTAATCCACGGGCTGGGCTGGTGAGTCTGTTTGAAACCTCGGATTTTGTCCGCGTCGTATGTGTACGCCCAGCCGTCCCCCATCTTTCCGGTCTGCGGCATCCAGAAATTCATCCCCCAAGGCATGGCTATCGCCGGATAAGTATTTCCTGTCGAGAGGGATATTTTCGACTGGCTTCCGACCAGTGGATTCACGTAATCCATCAGGTCCTTTTTGTCAGCCGCCTCCATCGTAAAGAGGCTGCTGCAAAGCGTAATCGCTAAAATAAATAATTTCTTCATGGATAGAATATGTTTAATTAATTTGAAGACAAAGAATAAGGTCTGTCATTCCCGACAAAGATACGTTTTTTATTCGGAACAGACGACATCTCGAACGTCAGCGTACCGCCGTCCATAATATCCTGCTGGGTAATGAACCCTTTCGTATAAGGTTTACCATTCAGCTTGACCGACTTGACATAGCGGTTCTTGTCACTCACCTTGTCGGCCTTTACCTCAAAGGTCTTTCCGTTCTCCAGCGTTACCTTTATGTAAGGCAAGTAAGGAGCTCCCAACACATACTGGTCCGTTCCCGGACAAACCGGATAAAAGCCCATCGAAGACAAGATATACCAGGCGGACATTTGTCCGCAGTCGTCGTTGCCACACAAGCCGTCGATATTATTGCGATACATCTTATTCATGATCTCACGCTGCCAATATTGCGTTTTCCAGGGTTGTGAGGTCCAGGCATACAGAAACGGAATATGATGGCTCGGTTCATTGCCATGCACATAGCCCCCCAGCAAGCCTTCTTCCGTCACATCCTCCGTCTGGGCGAAAAACTCGGCAGGCAGGTGCATCGTAAACAGGGAGTCGAGTTTGGAAACAAAAGACTTGTCCCCTCCCATCAGGCGAATCATGTTGTTCACATCCTGTGGCACATAGAAAGAATAGTTCAGGGCATTTCCTTCGATAAACCCTTCGCCGTGCGTACTCAATAAATTGAAATTCTCTTTCCAGCGTCCGTCGGCATAACGGGGACGGGCATAACCGATATTCGTATCGAAGACGTTCGTATAATAGGCCGCCCGTTTCTTATAAATATCTGCAACAGAACGGTTGCCTGCCAAAAGAGCCGTATGATAGATGGTCCAGTCGTCATACGCATACTCCAACGTCAGGGAAGCAGCACTGCCGTTATGGTCAAGGGCGACATACCCTTTTTCCATATACTCGCCGGTCCCATCCAAGTAAGGAATCGTAGAGCTGCTCACCATCGCTTTCAAAACCTCTTCCTTATTCAACGGAAGACCTTTCGCTACGGCATCGGCCAAAACGGAAACGGAATGATATCCGATCATGCACCAGTTTTCATTTGCCATGTGGCTCCAGATCGGCAAGGCCTTATGTACGCTCTGCTCGCAATGCTTCAGCATAGAGCGGGCGATATCCGTATTTACCTGGCGGTTGATGATGTTGAACAGCGGATGCAGGGCGCGATAGGTGTCCCAAACGGAAAAGACCGTGTAGTTTGTGAAATCGTCCACCTTGTGGATATTATGGTCCAACCCGCGATACTGTCCGTCCACATCCGTATAGACGCAAGGATTGATCATGGTGTGATACAAAGAGGTGTACAACATCGCCAACTGGTCGTCCGTGCCGTTGGCTTCGATAACGGACAATTCCTTATTCCAAGTTTCGCCGGCATGAGCCGCCAACTGATCGAAACTATAGCCGGAGGCTTCAGCCCGCAGGTTCTTCAAGGCTCCATCGGCACTGACTCCCGAAAGGGCGACTTTCACTTCCAAATCATCGGATGCCGCCGGATCGAAATCAAAATAAGCGACGATCTTGCGCCCCCCGATATCCGGGAAGTTCTTTTTCATATTGAATTTGCCATACCCGCCGCGATACTTGGTCTTCGCCTTCTCGTCGCATCCATACCGGACGATGGGTTTGGAGAAAGACATGGCGAAATAGGTATAGTTGGTACGCGCCCATCCGTTCGTGATACGATAGCCCGTGACGAGCGTGTCGTTTTCCACCCGGATATTCGTCCAAAGGACCTTTCCGTCGTAATTATAGATACCGTGGATCATATCCAAGATGATCCGCTGGTTTTTGGCTTCTTTCGGGAACGTATATTTATGTACGCCTACCCGTTTGGTTGCCGTCAGCTGTGCCTTCACGCCATAGTCGGCCAGCATCACTTCATAGTAGCCGGGGCGGGATACCTCCGTATCATGCGAGAAACGCGAACGGTAGCCGCCGTCCGGGTCGGTAGCTGTTCCGGGATTGAGTTTCAACTCGCCGGTAGCCGGCATAATCAGGATATCGCCGAGGTCGGAATGTCCGGTTCCGCTAAAATGCGTATGGCTGAACCCGACAATGCTGCTGTCCTTATGTTGATAGCCGGCACAATACTCATAGGCACGCGGCTGATATTTTCCCTCCACGTTATGAGGGATCGTATCCGTATCCGGACTCAACTGAACCAGTCCGAAAGGCACGCAAGCCCCCGGAAACGTATGTCCCATCCCGTTTGTCCCGATAATCGGATTCACCAAGACGGTCTTATCCTGAGCGGACAAGCTCCCAAAGGTCAGCAATGCTGAAAATAAAAGAATAGTCTTCTTCATATCATATTTTATTATATTACTCAATCTCCAAAGGGACATCGACATCCACCAAGAGTGTCAGTTTGTACATCCGCTCGTAAGTATCAGCTTTGACAACAGAATAAATCCGTTGAGGTCCCAATTTGTTTTCCGTGTTCAGGAACAAAGTGATATAAGCCGAATCTCCCGGCATAAGCTCCGGACGGCTCAGTTCATATTTCGTACATTGGCAATCGGGATGGACAGATTCGATACGGACTGGCTCCGTACCGACATTGACGAATGTATATTTGGCACTTAAGACCGTGTCCCGGTATATCGTTCCGAAATCATGTACTTTATTCAAAAATTTCAGTTTTCCGCCACTTCCCTGCTGTTTCGGAGATTGCGCAACAACCATACAACACATTATTGACGACAAAATGACAATAAAAAACTTCCGTACATCCATATCCACTTCCTACTCCAATTTAAAACGGAACATATCAACACTCTCACAGATACCATCCATACCAGTTGTCCCATAGACATAGGGAGCGCTATAGCCTAATACAACCATACCTTTAGGAACGGCAACATCTGCGATCAATGTCTGACCACGATAGATTTGCAGACCGTCAGTTTCTGAATCAGGAGATTTTTTATACGGGCGGAAAAGCAATCCTAACTCTTCGATATATTTGATATCGTGGTAATAGGAATATTCGGAACGGATTTGGGGACGTTCTTTTATCGTTGTTTCAATTGAATAAGTACGATAATCGACTTTCATATCCTGTCCCTGCCATCCAAATGAATAAAGAGACTTATAATCTTTATCGTAACAATAAATCAACGAATCTGCATCATAAGAAACAAAAAAGCATTCTTCTTTTTGATTTATATCAAAAGATACTTGCTGAAAAACAGCATGTTTTTTTTCATAATGGGAGGGAAAACCACCCAACAGTTGCTCGACTTTACCTGTTTTCAGATTCATCTTCATTAAAATATGGGCATTTCGAAAATAATTATTCGTGTTTGATATGAAATCTTCCGCCATACCTTGCCAAGCGACTACGTTATAATAAAGATAGCTTCCCATTTGTCTGAGAATAAGAAAACCGTAGTCTGCCGTATACATATGGGGATTTTCATAAGATTTATTTTCTTCAGAACCTTCCCTTATGATTTGCAACCTTTTTTGCCTATCAAATGAATTAGAAAACAAATTACAACCGGCTCCCGGATCAAGGAAAGCCCAGGTTCCATCTTGCAAATGGCAATACCCTTCAATTATACCACAATTATACTCTTTCGGACCTTCTCCCAAACCTAATTGACGATCAATTAATCGGCCATCTTTGGTAAAACGGAATATCCAGCAAAATCGTTTGTCAATTAAATAGAGTGTATCTTGCTTCATTTCTAAATATCCTATATAGGAAGATTCTACCGAATCTAAAGCAAATGGCTCTATATCTATAGATGTCAGTTGTAAATCACATTTATTATCTTCCGTTGGGGAAGGAAATAACTTCTCTATATCCTTATTTAGCTCAGGAGAAGAACAACCTATCAACAAAAGAGGAAATAATAACACCGATTTAACTATTCTTTTTATATTCATATTATTTTCTTATGCAATTTATTTCGAATGACTGCGTTTTGTACCTCACGTTAAACGTGAGGGCACAAAACAGAATTTCACAATCAAGAAGTTTTCAAATTAGCACTTCCTAATCAATTAGAGCAGTTTTGGTTATAAGTCCAACATTGTTCCGTAACTGTAGTACAAGTAGAACCTGAATTATCAGCTTTACATCCTTTTCCGTACACTGCTCCACAACGGCATTTAACACCACCAGTTGTACCACCACCAGAAGAACTACTTTGGGCTATCACTTCGTAGTTTAACTTGTTCTCTTTAACACCGTAATCATTAAACGCATGAATCGCATTCAATGAAAATACAGTTAATAGAAGTGCGACTCCTAATTTCGCTTTCAAATTAGATTCTTTCATTGTGTAATAAATTAAATTGTTTATAATCGTAAAAAAGAGAACCTTTAATGTTCTTCTTCTTTAAAATCATCTCTTGATCTCAATAATTCCCGCATTTCCTGTTTCAACGTATCCGTGTCAAACCAAACTCGGGAACGCAAATTAGTATAGATTCCCAAATAAAAAAGATATGATACAAATATAACTTTTAATGCCACCCCCCACTTTCGACTGATTTTTTCATAGTAAATCAGCAAAATGTAAACAAGGAGAAATGCCACCCCGATTGAAGACAAATAAGCATATCTATCTGCAACCACAGCAAAACGAGATAGCGGAATGATATGTAGCGTTACTGCAATGTGAATTGCAAACAATGAGAGACCAAACATAAGCATCTTATCTTTCCATACATATTTCCAGAAGAAAAAGATAAACAAGACAATAAACACAGGATAAAAATATAACCACCCCGGCAGGTCCTCTCCCACTACAGACGGAAAAGGGTATAAATAAGACAACTTAACAGGAAACAGACATTTAAAAAAGTATTCACAGAAAGTATAACATCCGTAAATAAGCCTTTGCCAAAGAGGATAAGTCGCTTCGGAAGACAAAGCACCGCCTCCCACCGCCAATTGCGAAAGCATGGTTATATAGCCGAAACATAGCGACAATAAAAAGAAGGGGATCAATGTCACCCATACTTTCTTACTTTTCAAATCATATCCTAAAAACCAATAAAGCAATAAAGCAAAAACAGGAAACGTAACCGCCTGTTCTTTTCCTAAAAAAGAACTGACGAAAAACAAATAAGTCCACCCAAGGTATCTCTTTTTACTACCACCACTCTCAATATATCGTAAAAGAGAAAGAGTTGCCAATAAATAAAAAAAGGCATACACCAGTATTTTTGACGCACTCATCCAAGCGACCGATTCGACGTTAACCGTTGTTATCAAAAAAACGAATGCCGTCATACAGGGTAAATACCGATTCACCGACTCATTTTTACAAACAGCCAAGGCTAATATCTTTTTAAAAACCAGATAAACAAGGAGCACATTTGCAATATGCAACAATAAACTTGCCAAATGGAAATAAAAAGCATTATAACCAAAAGCTTCATGTAAAAACAAATATAAGTATTCGTTAAACGGAGCGTATTGACCATGATAGTAAGTTGTCAATATAGACCACAAATTTTGCCATGAAACACCGGCATCCGTATAAAAATTCATGACAACCCATTGGTCATCCCAAAAGTCCAACAACTGATTACCTAATATAGGATAATAGGCAATGAATGCTACAACAATCAAACACACACAACAAAGCCACTTTGTCTTTTTCATGATATCGTGTTTCTCTTTTACTTCGCCAGGAAAGCCTGGTATTCGTTCCACAACCCTTCAATGCTGGCATCTTCGCCAAACATACGCTTGACAGCCTTGTCGAAACTCCATTCGTCGAGGTCGCGGACCGTTTCATGGAACTTGCGGATGGCATCCGGATCTTTGGTCGTCAGCCATTGGATGAAAAAGCCGGTCGTGCGATACCCGTCCATCCAGTTACCGCCCGGTTTGCGGGTATTCATATCGAAATAGCCGGCCTGGGCACGGACTGCATCCGCCAACCCTTCGATACAGGCCCAGAAGGTCTTGTTGGTCGAATAGGAACCGATTCCTTTCGGTTCGAACTGATAGGCGTGTACCAATTCATGGTACAGGACGCCACGTGTTTCGAAATCGAGCTTATAAAGAGATTCGTTTGCCGACTTCTCTATATGCTGTGTGCTGTAAACAATCGTGGTATTGGCCGGATTACCACCCTTGGCTGAAACTCCGTCATAATCTTTCAACGTATAGTTAATTTTCAGCACATCGTTCATCGTATCCCGAGCCGTATAGAACAGGATCTCCGCCACCTTGCGGGCATGGTAACGGATATAGGCGTCTGGATCCTGCACCAGTCCGGCATAAATGGCAGCCCCCTCCGTCTTCGGATCAAGCACTTTAAAGTAGACATCGGGATAGTTGAAATCCTCCCAATTGGCATTCAAATTGGTGTCAAAGAGCAGGACATCGCCCAGCACCAGCGTATCACCGGCAGCAGTGGCGGCTTCCAGCATATATTGTTTATAGTTGGATGGTTTGGCTATCGAACAAATGATTTCCTGATAGCGGGAACAGAACGTCTGCTCTTTCCGTTCATCCACAACCACCCAGTTCTTCCCGTCATAAGAACCTTTCAATGTCCAGGCAGACGGATCATGTGCAGGTGTCTCACCGGACGAATAGATTTTATAACTTTGGATGGGGACAGTATATTGTTCATCAAAAATCACTTTATTTACCCCTTCCGTTCCCACAAAACAGGTGGTCGGATTTCCATCTGACAGTTCAAGAACATTCACCGATAATTTTGCCTGACAAGAGCACAATAAGATTCCTGTCAATGCCAATACATACATCTTCATACTTCAAAATATATTAATTCCATTTTTTATTCAAAAATCAAACAAACATTCTACCGAAGATGCAAAATACATCTCCGTCGAATGCTCGAAACTAAAAACACAAACTCCCTATCATTTTTACATTCGTCTTATATATTTTTTTTCAATAGCATCCTTCGTGACTTCTCCAAATCCAAAGCAATATTAGCAAGTTATTTAAACAAACAAGTACCATTTGAATACAAAAAGAGTGTCCTAATCGGGCATCGGTCGATTAGGACACTCTTTTGAACAATTGAGACACACCCGATTTTTCGGAAAAAGCAGTTCCGATTTGTACTCATAACCTTTTGGGGAATATACAAGGAGGGAGAGATACAAGAACTATCGTTTAATCTGCATGTCACAAAAAAGTCTGTCAAGAAGATTCCTGACAGACTTTTTTATTTATCCGGAAAAGCGGCTTACTATAATCAAGTGCTACGTTAATATTCAAACACCTGTCATTTCCGGTTTATGGACACATTACTCCCAACCCGGAGTAGTTTGTTTCAGGATCGGACTTGCGTTCAATTGTTTCTGAGGAATCGGGAAATAGCTATATTCTTTATCGGTAGCATCTTTCTCTTTATTCCACCATTCTTCATGGAACTTGTTCCAACGGATCAAGTCTATACGACGACGACGCTCACCAATGAACTCACGCCCCCATTCATCCAAAAGTTCCGCATCAGTCAATTTGTCCGGATTAGCCACATAACTATATTTCGGCCATTCCTCTTTCGGATAATTTCTTACCCGGACATAATCCAAAAGTTCTGCTGCTTTCCCCTTGTTACCTTCTCTGTAATAACATTCAGCCAATGAATAATAGATTTCAGCCAAACGCATTTCCGGAGTAGATTGTGAACGGAACAAACCGTCATGATCCGGCAAATAAGGGAATTTGTTGAAGCGGAACCCTGAGTTTTCTTCCCCGGTAGTCACTTGAGACTCCTTGGCGATCACAGCCGCATCGTTACAGATGAAATAACCACCACGAGCGGCAGCCTCCAACAATATTTGCTTCTTGTTCTCAGCATTCAAGGACTTGTCTTCAGAGAAACGTCCCACCTGGTCGACAAATACCAACGGGAATCCGGTCCATTCCTCGGAACCATTCACATTTTCATCCGTGAAGCCGAACTGTTTTGTCTGGTCGTATTTCATCTGCGCACCTTGCAGGAAGAAACCTTCATACCCGCCTTTGGCATCCGTAGTATGGAACGGGATCACACGATAATCACATTTTGCATATTTTTCAAACGGATTTCCCAATCCGCTGGCAAACTGATACACGTTTCCTTGGAAATCGCGTGACGGTTGCAAATGGATACCATTGTTTCCACCACCGTCACTACCAATCGTCTGAGCTGCCGAATAATGCATTCCGTCTGCCCACATCGTATGTTGCTCCAGACGACCACGTTCATGCCAGAACTCAAACAAGTTTTCAGGAGACTGGTAATTATTGATACCGGAACGGAACGGATCGCGATAATCCTCCTGATTGATGCTATACGTACCATAATTTCCGGCAATGATCTCTTCGGCCCATTTCTTACAATCAGCATAATGATCCTCACCGACCCAGACTTTAGCGTTCAAATAAAGACGAACCAGCAAACCGGCTGCCGGTCCTTGCGTCCAACGACCGATACGCTTTTCTTTCGGCAATGTCGGGATACACTCTTTCAACTCCGACTCAATAAAGTCATAGACCTCTTTGGCCGTGCTTTGCGGAACGATTTCATCCGAAGCCTGACGCTCGGTCGCGATAGGAACCTGGCGATAGAAGTCTAACAAGAACATATAATACCAAGCACGCAATACACGCAAGTCGCTATAATAAGCGGCTTTTTCTTCATCCGTCACGCCAATTGCACCAAAATCAACCGTATTAAAGTCACGCAACACGGTGTTTACCTGACTAATACACTGATAGGAAGAGACCCAAGCTCCATTGACTTGTCCTTGGATATAATTCCATTTGTGTTCGTGCAAGCGAATCCACTGGCCGTCATCATATCCGTGACGCCCTTTCTGCGTCCAAACAAAATGGTCGCCGGTCAATTCCTGCAATTTCCATATATCACCACGCCATGTAACATTGTCGCTATGCTCGAAACAACGAACCACGGCAGCTTCAACAGACAATTTATCAGTATAGTAATTGTCTCTCACCAAATCCGAATATACTTTTTCTGTCAGGTCCGTACAAGATGTCATGGCAAGAGCACCCAACAAACCGGCAGCGCATAATAATTTAATCTTTTTCATGTCCTGTCTCTTAAAATGATTAATAAGTGATTTGTACGCCAAACGTCAGATTTCTTGCAGTCGGATAAACCTCCATGCCTCCGATACCCGGCCACAGACCGGTTGTCGTCACGGTCGTCGGATCCACGCCTGAATACTTCGTCAATGTAAATACATTCTTCAACGTACCATAAACACGCAAGTTGGAGATCCACTTCGTATTCAATTTAGGCGTCCATCCCAGCGTAATGTTGTCCAAACGCAAATAATTACCGTTTTGCAAGAAATAATCACAGATCACCTTCGGTCCCTTGATATGGGCATTTTCCTCGTAAGCAGAGGTCAACTTGTTGTCGGCAGCAATCACCTGCAAACCATAATACATCTCATACTGGTTCATCACCTGATAACGGAAACGTCCGCGGAAGAACAACGACAAGTCGAAATCCTTATATCTGAACGTATTTCCCCAAGACAATTCCCATTTAGGCACACCGGTTCCATCCAGATAAACCTTGTCATGTTCGTTACCATCGGACCCCAACTTCGTCGCACCGCCTTCTTCGCCTTTTTCCCATATCAAGATATTTCCGGCATCATCAACACCTGCATAGCGGAATCCATAGAAAGAACCGATTTCGATACCGTCCTCCAGGCGCTGGGCCGAACCCGGGTTACCCGGAGAGGGGAAGCCATCCCCTTCGATATAGCCCAACTGATACTTCTCATTGGAGAATGATTTCAGTTTGGATTTCGTATACGCCAAATTCAAGTTTGTTGAATAAGAGAAGTCTTCTGTCTGTACGGCATCCCAATTAACCTGGAACTCGAAACCTTTGGAAGTAGTCGTACCTACGTTGGCATAAATCTTGTCATGCAAATACGGAGGCAGAGGAACCGGATATTCACCGATCACATCACGTCCTTCACGCATGAAAGCATCGAAGCTACCGGACAAACGGGAATTGAACAACGTATAGTCGATACCTAAGTTATAAGAAATCTGCTTTTCCCAAGCCAAATCATAGTTCGGGTTGTTACCCGGCCCGTACCCCATGATGAACTTGCCATATGTATCGCTATAATATTGGCCGTATCCGATGTACTTGGCTTGTGCCGTATAACGGCCGAATCCGGAACGACCGGTCACACCATAAGAGAAGCGGAGCTTCAAGTCATCAACAGCAGAACTATTTTCGAATACCGGCAATTTGGAAACACGCCAAGCGGCAGACGCGGCAGGGAAAAGCCCCCACTTATGATCAGCACCGAACTTGGAATTACCTTCATGGCGCAAAGATCCGGTAAACAGAATCACATCATTCCAGTTGTAATTGACACGTCCCAAAAACGCAATCGTCTTTTCTTCTTCCTTATGGGATTTCATGCCCAAACGGCCGTTTACTTTTTCGTATTCACCGCCTTGGATATAGTTGTACAAGAAAGCATCGGACGGGAAATCGCGGTTGGAAGCCGAGAACCATTCATAATCAAATTGCTGGTAAGAGTAACCGCCCATGATCTTGAAATCATGTTCATCGTTGATTTTGAACGAGTAATTGCCCAACCATTCCAACGTCCAGTCTGTCCAAGCTTCTTGTTTCAAGAAAGCATAGCCATTATAATTACCATTGATACAATCTTTGTGTGTTTTGAACTTATACTCGGACTGTTTCTTGTTGTGTCCTTGGCGACCCAGTTTCAGTTCGGTATTCAAGTTCTTCAGAATATTCAGCTTCAGGTTCAAGTCGATCGTGGAATATTCCTGTTTCGCTCCATTTTCCCGTTCCGTCAGGTTCTTGATCGGGTTGAAAGAATAACTGTTGCCTTTGAAGACATCCATTTCATCCACACTGTAAGTAGGGTTCAGCTGGACAGCCTGCTTGAACGAAGCATAATCCGTATAATCTTCATCGGCCACACGGTAAGAGAAGTTACCTCCCACTTCCAACAGACCTTCCAGAGTCGTGTGTTTAAAGTTACCGCGTAAGCCATATTCCTTGCGGTTTGAAGCGATATCCAAACCTTCTTTGCCCTTGAAGTTAGTAGACAGACGGAAAATGGTCGATTCGCTACCACCGGACAATGAAATGTTGTGGTTATGTCCGAAATTGTTTTTGTTGATCAATTCGTCATACCAATTGGTCCGATGGCCATAGTCGACAGCCCCCGTAACCTTTTCCAGATAAGAATCCGGATCCAGCACGTCCGGTTTGCTTGCCACGAAGTCATGTTCAACATAACCGTCATACGTAATCGTCGTCTTTCCTGACTTACCCTGCTTTGTCGTAACCAAAATCACACCATTGGCACCGCGAGAGCCATAGATGGCGGCAGCTGAACCATCTTTCAAAACGGTGATAGATTCGATATCGGATTGCGCCAAGTTACGCAAATCGCCACCCGGCATACCATCGATCACGATCAGCGGGCTGTTACCGGCTTTCAAAGAAGACGCTCCACGCACCTGAATGCTACCGCTTGTGTTCGGATCGGCTGCGGCAACACTGTTCACGACAACACCGGCTACCTTACCATCGACCATCTGCATCGGGTCATTCACGGCACCTGCCAAGAAATCTTTACTGCTGACACTTGTTACGGCCGTCGTCAAATCTTTTTTCACCGATGAACCGTAACCGACGACCACTACTTCCTGCAAATTTTCGGCATCTTCCTGCAAGGTGATATTGAAAGTCGTTTGTCCTTTTACAGGTACCTCCAAAGTCTTAAAACCGATATAAGAGATTTGCAATATTGCATTATCCGGTACATTTTCAACCGAAAATGTACCGTTCACATCGGTAACATTACCGATGGTCGTTCCTTTGACAACGACATTTGCACCAATAACAGGGTCACCGTAATTATCAACCACCGTACCTGTCACTTTCTTATTCTGATATACGACATTTATCTCCGGCACATCCGATGCATTCACAACCATCGGACTCGCGGAAAAAGCCGAAACCAATAAACAAAATGTAGAAACTTTTGCGATGCCCCTCAAGGACATCTGTTTTGAGGTTTTCATGATTCTTAAAACAATAGTTTAAATTAATAACTTAATACTCTCAAATCTGACACATTCATTTTTTTCATGTTGTATTCTCCATAGGCATTTATTCATTTTACATTCGACGGCAATATTAAGCAGTTTCAAACAAAATTTCACAAAACCTATCAACCAAAAGAGTGTCATATTCGTCCTGCAACCGATTATGACACTCTTTTGTACAATCAAGACACTATACAAAAACAGATACTTATGCAAAAAAGGCAGTCACTCTCCCGACAAGCGAACATCTTATAACAACAAAAAAACGACAATATCCCCCTAAAAAAGCAAATTCACATGCAATTATTTAATAATTAACAACATAATAAAAAAGGCTGTTTATTAAAAAATATTACCCCTGTGGGTAATTTTAATTGGATGGGGTAGAAAACCGAATTACATGCAGTAGTAGTTTCGATTTGGACCAACGACTTTTTTACGAATATGACAATAAGGGGGAAAACCCTATGCTTTAGGAGACGTAAAGCATAGGGTTACGATGCCTAAAGCATAGGGTTTCATTTAACATTTTAAAGTCTGCACATTCTTTGTTCTATCCGAGAGGATTGCCCCGGAGGTCGAACTGAATCACGATTTTTGCGACCTTTTCCTGATGCCGGACTCGTTACGCTACGAAGTGGCACACAGCTATATTGTGAAGTTGAAGTATCTGTCGGCCAAAGATTCCGAAGCGAAAGCCGAAGAACAATGAATACAAGGCCTCCAAGCCCCCTATTGCATCTGCCTGTACTGCCCCGGCGTCACTCCGTATTTGGCTGAAAACTCACGATAAAAATAGGATTTGTTGGAGATTCCGACCTGGTAGATGATTTCCTGTACGCTCAGGTTGGTCGTTACCAAAAGCTGGGCGGCATACATCATGCGGTAATCCTTGATAAAATCGCTCGGTGTCAACGGTGAAATCTTTTTGAAACGACGATACAAGGCACGGGTATTCATGCCCAATTTGTCAGCTATAAGCTCAGGACGCAATGTGTCCTGGGCAAGATTTTCCTTAATTATGGCTGTCACGGAATCCATAAACTCCTTATCCTCCTGATGGATCAACTGGCCACCGGACTGTTCATAAGCGCTTTCCGGTGAATAGTAGTAGTCCTTCAGTTCTTTTTTATTCGCCATCAACCTGTTCACGACGGAATGGAGCACCAAGGAGGAAAACGGCTTGGTCAGGTAGACATCGGCACCCAGATCCAATCCCTCCGCCTGTTCGTTTTCCGAGACCTTTGCCGATACAACGATTAAAGGTATATGCCGAGTGAACTTATCAGACTTGATACGGCTGATCAACGCAAATCCATCCATGCTCGGCATCATGATATCCGTAATAATCAAATCTGGAGTTTGCTGCTCCATCAAGGCCAAAGCCTCCTTTGCACCAAATGCTTCCCGAACGGTATATTCGGACGATAACGTCTCCTTGATCAGCCAGACAATATCCCGGTTATCATCGACCACCAATATAACCGGATTACCAATATTTACCTCTACTTCAGCAACAGCTGTTGAAATCTCCTGTTGCACAACCGGAACCTCTTTATCGCCTTGTTCATCCAAATCCGGCTCCTCCGCCTCCAGATAAGGCAACGTAACGACAAATTCAGCTGATTCGCCCGCCTTGCTCTCCACTTTTATCTCGCCATGGAGCAACTGGACCATACTGTGACAGATGAAAAGCCCCAATCCGTTTCTGAAAGTCATCTGGGTATAATTATTTCCATCCAGATCGCCCAAGATATGAAAACGGTCGAAAATCGTTTTCAGGTCAGCTTCTGCTATTCCCTTACCCGTATTGTATACCTTTATTATCAAAGATTCGTTTTCTATCCGGACAGAAACATCGATCCGACCTTTCTGTTCCGTATACTTGAATGCATTCGACACCAGATTGCGTATGATCTTCTTCAGACTGGGTACATCCGTATTCCAATAAACCGGTTTATCAACATCACTGAAAGTAAAATTGATCCCGTTCTGCTCCGCAACAGGCATAAACGATTCACATTGCTTCCGGATCAAACTATCTACAGACACCCGCTTGATTTGTATATGACCGAATCCAACTTCCTCGATCCTTCTGATATCCAAAATTTCTTGGATCAATTCATTCAGACTTGTAACATTTTCCCCCAAGATACGGGCATATTTCTCCAATTTACCATCTGCCAACCGGTCAGCGGACGTCTTAATATAATCGTTCACACCATTAATCAAGGTCAAAGGCGTACAAAGCTCATGCGTGATATTGACAAAAAAATTCAACTTCGCTTCATACAGCTTTTCTTTTTGCTCTTCTCTGATTGTACGGGCGACTTCGGCCTGTTTTTCCACAATCCGGCGGCGCAGCCAATACACGATACCCGAACATACAACTGCCAACAACAGACCATAGGCAATCATAGCCCAAGAACTGCGATACCAGGGAGGCAACACCCGTATATGCAAAAAATACTTTTGGGCATCCGAATCGAACACATCATTCTTGTAACGGACTTTCAAAACATAATTGCCATAAGGCAACTTCGTAAATACAACCTCATTATTTTTTTGCAACTCAGTCCACGATGTATTATAGTTTTCTAATAAATACGAATACTCATAGTTTTCACCATGTATATAGTCGGTCGCCACAAAAGAAATCGAAAAGGTAGATATATCGGGAGGAATGGTCACATATCCGGTTTTCAGATCCGTATAGTCGTACAAACTATGCGTCTCATCCCCCATCTTCAATTCAAAGAAACGTAAGGCTGGCTTATAATTATCCTGCCGGTCGTTTCGAGGATCTACCCATATCAACCCGTTTATTCCGCCGAAGAACAGTTTTCCTGTATAAGGGCACTTCCAATAGGCATCATCCGAGAATTCCGTCACATCCAGATCGGGACTTCCATAATTATGGAAAAACTGATTACGAGGATTGTATTTGACCAATCCTTTATTCGTACTCAACCAGATACAGCCGTCAGAATCTTCGAGAATACCATGAACCATGTCATTCTTGATACCGTCTATTCTGCAATATTGGCGTACCTCAGCCGGGGTTCCTGAATTTAATTTCATCTGTGTCATACCGGAACTGGCTCCCAGATAAAAAGTCGAATCCTGGCTATAACACATGCAAAGCACATCCCCTACCGCTCGGTTGCCCGCATTATTCATCGGTATAAATTCATATTTCTTAGTCAGCAGATTAAAGCGGACCAGTCCATATCCTCCACGGCTTCCCAAATAAAGAAGGGAAGCCTCATCATCATAATTCATAGAATGGAACTCATTACAAACTTTTCCATCCTTTTCAAGAATAAACGACTTCACATATTCAATAACAGGTTCTCCGTCCTTTCTACCAATGACAACCTCCAGCAAACCATCTCCGGTCGTTGCCATCCATAATGTCGAATCATTCACTTCACGAATCGCATGAACATACCTGATCTTTGTATCGACAAGGCTCGCCATCGTATGTACTTGCTTGTCCACTAAGGAATAATAGGACAACCCCGGTCCTTCCGTCCCTATCCACACCCAGGGATAATAGTTACTTTTACGGAAACAATAGACACGATCACTGGACAGGCCGTTCGACGTAGTGAAATGTTTGACCTTCCCGGCCGGTATTTCTCCTTTTTCATAGGAATCATAATCTTCCACACGCACAAAACCATTCCCTTTTGTTCCGAACCAGATCGTTCTTTCATCTTCAGTATAGATCGAACGAACCGGATTACGCATGACAATCGGCAAACTCTTGAGTTGAATTTCAGAAAACCGGTTATATTTGTCATAATACATCCGGACTCCCTGCCCGTCTGTCCCGACCCACAAGATATCCTGCTTCCGGTCAGGCAAAACACAGAATAGCCCAACATCAAATTCCAATGCATCTTCCTGATTATCTATGTTTAGCAAAAACCCGTTCCTGAAAACCAGGTAAGGGATGGAATGAAACAAAGCGATACGGGAAAGCTTTCCATATTGATCCATCCAGCAGGTAAGGTCAGCCAGATACTTTTTCTGACAGTCTTTCATCCGGTAAGAATAAAAGCGGTTTTCCATATCCACATAATATAGAATGCCATCAAGGTAATAAGCACGATCAATTTTCTTTTCATGGATCGACGTTTTCCTTATGTTCAATGCCAAGGGAAAAGAGTCGAAATCCGGACAAATCTCAAGCAAGCAGCCATCGGCGTCAAAAATAAAGAACTGTCTCTCTCCCTCTGCAAACAAGACTTTAGATACTTCTTCATTCATTCCCCGCACATATACATCCTGAAAAGAACCGGTTTCAGGAGAATAACAGGAAATAAAATCTTTCTGCTTTATAAGCAGCGTATTACCCGTCGAATCAGACACCACATTCAGGCACTCGGGATATTCCGTATGGGACTCCGTCACCTTCCTTTCTTTCAGCGAAAACCGGTTCAATCCCATAGAAGTCGATACCCACAGATATCCGTCTCCGCCATACACGATTTTATTGATGATATTGCTGCATAAAGTATTCTTGTTGTTCGGTTCAAAGCGAAATACATATGTATTCTTACCGTTATACAGATTCAGACCATCATAGGTACCAATCCACATATAACCGTTCTCATCCTGGTACATGTCAAGAATGGCATTATTTGACAAATCTATATTATTTGCCATATGCAGAGAAATCCCTGCGGACACAGGACAATGAAACAGGAACAAGCAGACAATGACAGAACTGAAGAAACGGAATACCGCCGCATCTCTGGTATCTATATAGGATAAATTCATAATAACAATTATTAGGCCACAAATATAACAAATAATGTGTCAATTTTTTCTTACTTTTGCGCCAAACGTCTGTAACAAATAAAGTATTAATCGTTTTAATACAATGTAAATATATGAAAAAGTATCTTCCTATCACCGCTTCCGTCCTGCTCCTCGCAGCCTGTAGCGAAAAACCGGGTTACGAAATTACCGGTACCGTTTCAAACAATGATTTGAATGGTAAGTATGTATATCTTTATGAATATGGAGTAAAAGATGCAGCCCCGTTGGATAGCACCTTAGTACAAAACGGAGCTTTTGCCTTGAAAGGTACACAAAATGCTCCAGCCCTTCGGACTCTCCGTTTTTCGGAAGAAGTGGTTGAGCCGGTACGTGTCGCTCCCGGAGAAAACGCTCCGTTCATGGCAACATTCGTACTTGAAAACGGGAAATTGGCTGTCGTGCTGGATTCGACTTCCATAGTTAGTGGAACTCCTGAAAATGACGCACAAAAAGAGTTGCAGGCTAAAATCAAAGACTTACGTTCCGGTATAGACAAATTGGTTGCCGATATGAAGTCGGGTGATGAAGATCTGATCAAACAGGCGGAAGCCAAATATGAAGAGATCGACCGTAAGATTACGGAAGCCGTTGTCAACTACATCCTGACTCATACGGATAAACAGTCTGCCGCCAAGAATCTCTACGATTTCCGTTACAATATCAGCGAAGAGCAGCAAAATGAAATCATTTCCAAAGCGGACTCTTCTTTCAAATCCGTTCCGGGCATCAGCTATATGATCGACCATCTGAATGTATTGAAAAAAGTCGCCGTAGGACAGAAGTTCACCGATTTCGAAATGCCGGATGCTAAAGGCGAAATACACAAACTCTCCGAATATGTCGGTAACGGAAAAGTCGTCCTGATCGACTTCTGGGCATCCTGGTGTCCTCCCTGCCGTGCAGAAATGCCGAATCTGGTCAAAGCCTATAAAGATTACAAGGGTAAAGGATTCGATATCGTCGGCATCTCGCTGGACAGCAAAGCCGATGCATGGGACAAAGGTGTAAAAGACCTGAATATCAACTGGGCCCAACTGTCCGACCTAAAAGGTTGGCAGAACAGCGGTGCCGCTCTTTATGGCGTCAACAGCATCCCTCATACCGTACTGGTTGACAAAGACGGTACGATCATCGCCAAGAACCTGCACGGCCAGGAGCTGGAGGATAAAATTAAAGAAGTTTTGAAATAACCGGTCCTGTTGCACGGCTGAATTTAAAATTTTATCTTTGTGCGGTCTTTTAGAAAACGATCTCACATTAAATTAGCATAAAGTTTTATTATCACTTTAATATAATAAATTAGCGATTATGATTTATTCACATGAAGTTCAACACATGTGTGTTGTAAAGAAGGGAGCTAACCACCAGTGTGCTCCGATTCCTGAAGAAGGAAAGTGGGTTAGAGCAACTCAGATTTCTGACATTTCTGGTTTGACTCACGGTATCGGTTGGTGTGCGCCAAAACAGGGTGGATGTAAGCTGACTCTGAACGTTAAAGAAGGAATTATCCAGGAAGCACTTGTAGAAACTATCGGTTGCTCCGGTATGACTCACTCTGCTGCTATGGCTTCAGAAATCCTGCCGGGCAAAACACTGTTGGAAGCATTGAACACAGACCTTGTATGTGACGCTATCAACACTGCAATGCGCGAATTGTTCCTGCAGATCGTTTACGGCCGTACACAGTCTGCTTTCTCTGAAGGTGGTCTGCCTGTAGGTGCCGGTTTGGAAGACTTGGGTAAAGGTCTGCGCAGCCAGGTAGGAACCATGTTCGGCACATTGGCCAAAGGTCCTCGTTATTTGGAAATGGCTGAAGGTTACTGTACTCGTATGGCTCTCGATGCTGACGACGAAGTAATCGGTTATGAATTTATCCACTTAGGTAAATTCATGGATATGGTAAAGAAGGGTATGGATGCTAACGAAGCACTGGAAAAAGCCAAAGGCTCTTACGGTCGTTTCAAAGAAGCTGTAAAATATATCGATCCTCGTAATGAATAAGAAAACACTGACACGCGTCCTTTTCGGGCTGATCGCTATCACCATAGTGGCAACGGTTATCGCTTACTTCGTGATTAAGCCGGACCGTCCCTGGATGGCTTTTTATGTAGCCTGCTGCGGCGGTGTGCTTGTTTTCAATTTTCTGATATCTTTATTTCTGGTAAATAAGAACTTAAAAAAGTAAAAAATAATATGGCTTTATTTGAAAGTTATGACCGCCGTATCGATCATATCAACGCGGTTTTAAAAGAATATGGTATCAACGGTATCGAAGAAGCAAAGGCTATCTGCGACGCTAAAGGTATCGACCCTTATACAATGTGTAAGGAAACACAACCTATCTGTTTCGAAAACGCTTGCTGGGCTTACGTTGTAGGTGCTGCAATTGCAATCAAGAAGGGCTGCACCAACGCTGCCGAAGCTGCTGAAGCTATCGGTATCGGTCTGCAGGCATTCTGTATCGCCGGTTCTGTTGCCGACGATCGTAAGGTAGGTATCGGCCACGGTAATCTGGCAGCCCGTCTGCTTCGTGAAGAAACAAAATGTTTCGCATTCCTGGCTGGTCACGAATCTTTCGCTGCTGCCGAAGGTGCTATCAAGATCGCTGAAATGGCAAACAAAGTTCGTAAAGAACCGTTGCGCGTTATCCTGAACGGTCTGGGTAAGGATGCAGCTAAAATTATTTCCCGTATCAATGGCTTCACTTACGTTCAGACTCAGTTCGACTATATGACTGGCGAAGTAAACGTAATCGAAGAAAAAGCATACTCAAACGGTCTGCGTGCAAAAGTTAAGTGCTACGGTGCTGACGACGTTCGCGAAGGTGTTGCTATCATGCGTAAAGAAGGTGTTGACGTATCTATCACAGGTAACTCAACTAACCCGACTCGTTTCCAGCACCCGGTTGCAGGTACTTACAAGAAAGAATGTATGGAAAACGGTCACCCGTATTTCTCTGTAGCTTCAGGTGGTGGTACAGGCCGTACCCTGCACCCGGACAATATGGCTGCCGGTCCTGCTTCTTATGGTATGACCGACACAATGGGCCGTATGCACGGTGACGCTCAGTTCGCCGGTTCTTCATCCGTTCCTGCTCACGTAGAAATGATGGGATTCCTGGGTATGGGTAACAACCCGATGGTAGGTGCTACTGTTGCTGTAGCAGTAGCTATCGAGGAGGCTATGAAGAAGTAAAACTATTTTTATAGCATAAGCAAGGAGGTGTGTCAAATTGATATTACCGGACGCAGATGACGCAGAACACGCAGACGGACGCAGATTTATTTTGTTGATAATTAATATATCTGCGTTAATCTGCGCTCGTCTGTGTCCCATGAATATCGATATTTGACATACTTTCTTTTTATTAAATGGAAATATTATCAAAAAACATGTAGAAAATCAAAACAAAATGGAATACTGATTGTTATTATTATAAATAAACACAGTTAAAAAAGCTCATTCAAAATAGCAACGATAACCGGAATTCTGATATTCCACGAAAAATGTAACTTCAATAAATGACAGCACCTAAAACAGGCAAACATTTAGCAGGCTTCATCCTATTTCACGATGATGTTTTTCCTTACGTTCTCCTGCCCTACTAAAAAAGAGTTTAAACAAGACACACATTTGGCCGGTCTTTCTCCGACTGGCACACAATTATAGATGCTTGATACATACCCCATAATCAGGTTTATTTACCTTTTCATTACGATCGGTTGTCGAGTACATAGCCAAAGTTGCACCGAACAAACAAAAAGAGGCTTAATACTTATTTCTTCAAAGATTAAGCCCCTTTTTTCCCACACTAACCCTTCTTTCCAATGAGCCTTATAAAAAAATACCGCCTCGTATTGAAGGCTATTTCCTCACTAAAGTATATTTATACCCTGTTTCCGAGCAGTCTTGCAAGATAAGAGTATCCCCTTTGACAGACACAGGATAGGCCGGGTTGGTCTCGTAGAAGACATCCATCAGATATGCTTCATATCCGGCCCCCGTATCCGCTTTGCGCCAGTTCAAGGCTCCCGGTTCAGCTCTACCATCCTCCGTCCAGACATACTGGTCGTCTGCAAACTTGATGAAAGTATTCTCATACTCGCAGAATTCACGGGCATTCTTGCCGCTCACCAATTCCCAATCTCCGTTGATTAACTTCTTGATCTCCGGCAGATCCTTGTCGAACAACATTGCATTCACGCTCTCTGTCTTCTTCTTTTTATCGCCCTGACAAGCCGTACCAAACAGTAGGACAGCGACAAGCAGCAATGGCAATACATTCATCAGTTTCTTCATATTCCTATCTTATTTACAATGTTCCTTTATCAACTTCTCGGCAAGTGGATCACCCAATTCTTTAGCTTTGTTGAATGCTTCGCAAGCTTCTGCTTTCTTCTCCAAACGGACGTAACAAACGCCCCGCAAACGATAACAAGCTCCGAAATCAGGAGCGATCGCAATTGCCTTCTCTATACTTTTCAGTGCATCTTCATACTTCTGCTGGCGAACGTAGATAGAGGCTTCTTCCGCATAGTAGTCAGGCGTGTCAGGACTTCCCTGTATAGCAGCCTGGATATCCTTCAAAGCTCCTTCCAGGTCACCCGCACGAAACTTAGCCTGTTCACGCAGGAAAAAAAAGTTCGGAAATACCTGACCACCGACCAGCGTATAATAAAGATCATAATCAGCGATAGCCTCCGTGTATTGTGCAAGGCGTAGACGCCAATCGATCCGTTCCAGCACATAAGCTGCCGCCTCGGCATTCATATTTGTCCCGCATTTCTCGATCGCCTTATCGAGCAAGTCGATCACATCACCGATATTAAAACCGGTAACCCGTTCCTTTGCCTTTGCAGCCAAATAATAGGAAGAAGCAGAGGCGACATCGCTATTATTAACGATCATGTACTCATCGAATGCCTGTTGGAACTCTCCTTTATTGAATAGGATATCCGCCCTTAACTGATGATAGGCAGGCAGATTGTCCTCTTCGATTGCCTTATCCAATGCCTCCATAGCGGCTTCGGTTGTCCAGGCGGGATCGGTCAGCGTACTATCAGCCGAAGCAACACCGTAGATTAGCTTAGCCCGGTTATACCAGAAATCACCTTTCTTATCGCTATATTTGGAAGCGTTTTTTATGTCGTCCAATGCCTTTTGCAGATAAATTGCCTGTTCAGCCGTAGAGTTAGCCAATGCTGCACGACTGTAGGCATAAAGATCGGAACGATTCAAATAGCCGTCAGGAACATCCGGGAAGGTGGCGATAAAATCGTTGACCGTTTCCAGGCGTGCCTTTGCGTCCTGCGTGCCACTCATCAGGTAAAGAGCGACGGTTGCCTGGTCCAGTTCTTTCGGCCATCCTTTCGGTATATTGATATTGCGGTATGCAGAACTCAGATAATCAGCAGAGCCTATTGACAAGCTACCCGCATATCCGGCAGAAAGACCATAGCAAATATCTTTCTTTCCACCTGCATCCGCTTGTGCCAACCCGAACACTTCACCTTCGGGAGTCAGTAACGGGGCATTGAGTTCGTTTTCTTCCAATGCGATTGCCATTTTGTAATATTTATACGGATCTTTCAGTTTACTTACTTCGGTAATAGCACCGGACTTAAAGGTGGCGTTCTTGCCGGTAGAGTACAACAGCAGATAGGCATTCGTCCCGTTTGCCACCGGATCGGCAGCAACCGGCAGGAAAGCGGCCTTCTTCGGCACTTCGACCTGAAACTTTACGGCATCGTACAGTTCGTCCGCCCCCAGGATATTCTTAACCGGAAATGTCTTTCCCTCGAAGTCTGTGATTGTTGCTTTCTCGGCTCCTTTGAAAATATCGTATGCTGAGACAGCCTCGCCTGTTTCGGAGATAAAGAATCCCGTACTGGTTGCGAGCATATTTCCATCCTTTCCATAAGTGGTAATTGTAAAGACCGCTCTCTTGGCTTTGTCCATCCATTTAGGAGCGTTTTTCTGTGCTGTCGCTGAGAAGCACAGACAGCTGATCAAAATCAAATGTAGTATTCGTTTCATTTCTTTTTCATGTTATCAGATACAGACGCAAAAGTAAGTATTTATCTTAGAATATACACATCATGGTGTTAAGAAAGATAAAACACCGTTTTTTGCTTTCACCTTCCAGGCTTAACAGATGATTATAAAAGCCTAAACAGCTAAATATCAAAGGTGATATTTCGAGAAAAAACAGCCTATACCCTATTCGCCAATAGGCTATAGGATAGAAACAAAAAGGTTATAGGCTATTCCGGAACAGCCTATAACCTTTTTGGGAAGCGGTCGGCATCGCTTTTGATGAAGCTGCCGATGTTCTTCAGAAAAGCTATTGGTTACACCAAAGCTATGACTTATGGGATGGAAAGCTATCGGTCATTGCCGGAGAAGCACCTTGTACCATCGCTTTCCGGATATTATACCTATAAACCAAACATGCCGTCACGAAATAAAACGCGCACTGTACCCACAGGGTTATATATCCGGGTTGTATCTCGCTCATCGAAGCCCCCATCGAGTTCAGCTTGACATAGGCCATTGTCGCTGGGGCTGCCGGAATGAGATAATGTGCCATCTGCCCAAAAGAGAGGTCCACAGGATTGCTGGCAAAACGGACAATCGAGCCGCTATGCCGTTCGTCGCCGCTAATCATGCGAGGTAGTAAAGGAAAGCGCTCGTCATCTCGTACATGATGAAAACAGACTCTTCACCACGGGTAACACAATCCTCGAAATCGTCCAGCAGGTAGAGGATACCGGCCACCTGGCCCGCTTTCATCATGTCCTGAGCCTCCGGGTAATCAGTAGCCGTAGTCACGACATTGACCTGCGGGGTGGCGTCGAGCAGACAGACGTAGTGGCGGCCCAATTCGCTATGGGAATGATCAACGACAGCGACCGGATTCGACATATGCACATAAGCTCCTACGGCACAGATAGTGGGATACCAGAAAGCATTGAGCTTCTGATGTTCGTTCTTCGCCAGCTCCACTTCCTTCCCGGCAATCCTAAGACTTTTGTTCTCGCTTTGCAAGAGCGTGAGGGATTGCTCCAACGACAAATCCATTGCCTCCGTTTGGGCAGAGGCAAAGGCCGGAAGAAGCCACAGCAGGGCAATGCTGAAGTGAGTAAAGTTATAAATCACAAGTGTGTCTAAATTTAGTTTACGCGAAATTTATGATTTATAACAAGACGATTGCCTTTATGGTTCCCCTGCCCCTATCGTTTCTTCTTAAGGTCGGGTAAAAACCACGTGACCAGTCCGATAAGGGGCATATAGCCACAGACGTTATAAACCGCCTCTATACCATACTGGTCAGCCATATTCCCCAATACGGCCGATGCAATCCCCGCCACCCCGAAGGCAAAACCAAAAAAGAGTCCGGAAATCAAGCCTAATTTATAAGGTAGCAATTCCTGTGCATACACCAATATAGCCGGGAAAGCCGACGACAGGGTCAAACCGACACAGAAACTAAGAATCGCCGTCAGATACAGGTTTTCCACATGGGGCATGATCAGCGTAAACGGGGCGGCTCCTAAAATAGAGGCCCAGATCACGTATTTCCGTCCTACTCGATCACCGATCGGTCCTCCTAATAACGTTCCAATTGCCGTCGCGATCAGGAAGACGAACAGGTAAAGTTGGGAGGCTTGCACACTAACCCCGAATTTATGAATCAGATAGAAGGTGTAGTAACTGTTCAAACTCGCCATATAAATATATTTGGAGAAGATCAGAATCAGCAGGATCACTATCGAGAAGACGGTCTTTCCCATCGGGAGCGGAGTACGGACATGCGTCTTTGGCATTTCTACTTCCGCTTTCTTCAACCGGAGCAGGAGACCTTTATACCAGTGTCCGACGGGGATCATCACCATAATCGCGGTAAAGGCCAAGATCGCGAACAAGGCGATATGCTTCCGCCCGTAGGGAGCAACAAACACGGCTGCAAGCAACGGTCCCAATGATCCGCCCAAATTTCCCCCGACCTGGAACAGCGATTGTGCCAATCCTCGCTTCCCGCCCGATGCGAGTGAAGTCAACCGGGAGGCCTCCGGATGGAAGACTGACGAACCAATCCCAACCAATGCCACCGAGCAAAAGACCAGTGGCAACGTACCAGCAAAAGCCAGGCTCAACAACCCCACGAGCGTAAAGCTCATCCCTGTCGGCAATGACCATGCCGAAGGCCATTTGTCAAAAAACAATCCAGTCAATGGCTGGCATACGGATGCTGCCAACTGATAGACAAGCGTTATCAACCCGATCTGGGCAAAACTCAACCCTAAATCTTCCTTAAATAGTGGATAAACAGCCGAGATAACGGACTGTAACGTGTCATTCAAGCAATGACATATACTCAAAGCGACCAGTACCCGGAAGGTGATTCCCGTAGTGGCCTGTACCTTATTCTGTTCCATTTAATTAACCTTATTGCCTCTTTCGATTGCAAAAGTACATATAAAAAAGGATCTGTCAGAAAGATTGTTCGAAATATCCGATTTAACACTTACATTTTAATACAAGGATTACAGGTAATTGATAACCTTTTAAGGTCCACTTGGTCATAATCAATAAAACTTTCGTTTAATATCTTTGTGGTTCTTTATGTAAAAAGGCGTGAGCCAAACCCGATATGAGTTGTTTTATACTCGAAGTCGAAAACAAAAAGCATGAATAATGATTCTTTAGCTTAGTTTACTGTCCCGGAGTCGAAAGGGATTTTTTGCATCCATCTTTCCCGAAACCTACGCCAAATTCCCTCTATCTCCCTTATCGCCCTGATGCAGGAGGTCAGTTTCACTCCGGACAGTATCTAAGTTCAAATCGAAAAGGCTACTCTTCCTCTCCTCCCGGTACATGGAGAATAAAGGTGGTAGCACCGATCGTTACAATGGCGCCTTCACCGATCCGCACCTGTTCTTTTTTTCCGACAAGTACGCTGCACAAAAATGTTCCGGTAAGACTCGGGAAATCGCGCAATGTATAAACGAGCTTCCCTCCTTTATCTTCCTTCACATTTATCACACAATGCTTACGGCCCATACTGGGGTCACTCGTGATGATGGGGACATCGACTCCGTCGGTATCTTTATTACGGCGGCCGATCACGTTATCGCCCATCACGAGGGGAAGTTCCTGCTTGAACCCGAAAGCATTTTCGATTACTGTAATATAACCGCAGGAAAAGTCCGGTTCCTTCACCTCTTTTTTCTGTCCCGATTCGGTACGGACTATTTTTCGTCCTAACTTGATCTTGAATTGGGAACCACATTGCGGGCATACGAACGCCAACACTTTACCTTCCGGATACTTTGTTTCATCAAACGCTAACTGATTATCACACTTAGGACAGAAAACTCTCTTCATATCTATTTTGGGTATTGACATATAAATTGTGTACAAAGATACAGTTTTTCCCTTATATAACCACTGTTCTACGGTTATCCTGCAAATCCATGCTATCATAGTCCAATGGCAAAACGGCAGATATGTTATAGAAAATCATATACAAAAAAAGGCTATCCATCACGGACAGCCAATCTTCATTGTTAACCTTAAATCTAATACCATGAAAAACACAGTGCAAATATATAAACTTTTATGTTATGTAGCATACTTTTTTACTTGGAAAAACCATTTACTTAACCATGTTTAACAAAATCATGCTACAAAACATAATTTTAGATGCACATTTACCCCCTTAGACAACACTTTGAAAAAAGAACTAAACTTGGAAAACATCAACCAGAAACTTCCAATAAGTATCGAACTATACGACGGAGAAGGCAATTTGACCGATCTGAATGAAGACGAACCAATATTACCACATAAATCCCCAACAAGAAAATACGATCTTATATCTGTTTATCAAGTGTCTTCCTTTGAAAGACGAGGATAAAAACATATACGGGTACATCATCATGTTCAACGATGAAACAGAGAAATATAAGAAGATCGAAGAAACCAACGAATTGTTTAACAAATTGAAAACAGTTATCGGAGACGGAGATTCTCTTATGTGGGAGTACGATATCAAAGAGGATAAGATGCATATAGACCTCGAACCACACGCGATCCTGCCAAACCTTCTAAATAAAAAAATGCAACCTGACCTCTCGGAAAAACTTCTACCAACTTGTACATCCGGACGATCACCAACGGGTATTGACGGAAGCTTTCGAAAAGTTGATCAAGGGGGAAATAAAAGGATATACTGCCCAATACAGGCGCCTGTTCCGGGATGAATACATCTGGGTCAAAGCATTTGTACAACCATATAAATATGATGAAAATGGAAAACCGCTGAAAATACTTTATCATTTAACCGATATCACAAATGAAATAAATATACGGGAGAAACTACGTGCAGCAGAGAAAGAACGACATTAAAAAAACATCGAACTCGCAAAAGCTCAGGAATCCAATAAACTCAAATCGATGTTTCTGGCAAATATGAGCCACGAAATACGGACGCCCCTCAACGCAATCGTCGGTTTTTCCAGCATTCCCGCAGATATACAAGAGGAAGATATGGACGAACGGCATTTCTATGTGGATATCATCAACAAGAACAGTGACCTGCTCTTGCAACTGATCAACGACATTCTCGACTTCTCAAAAATAGAAGCCGGCACATTCGACATCCATCTGAAAAAGTTCGACTTCAAAGAAATTTGCGAGGAAATCTATGCTGTCCATGCCTTGAAAATACCGAATCATGTATGTTTCTCTTTCAATCGGGACTTAGCATCCGCCGAACTCAATTCCGATCCGAAGCGGCTCACACAGGTAATCTCCAATTTCCTGACCAATGCTACCAAATTTACATCGGATGGCGAAATCAAATTGGATTACCAATTGGAAAAAGAGAGAGATTATCCGTGACAGATACAGGCATCGGAATCAGCGAAGAAGCATGCAACAACATATTCGACCGGTTTGTCAAACTGAATACCCACAAACAAGGGACGGGTCTCGGACTATCCATCAGCAAAAGCATCTACGTTCTGGTTCACACTTCCGCTAACAACAAACGGGGTTTCAGGCACAGAGAACTACCTATTTCATCCTTGTATCGGCTCCCCACATGAGCTTTTCACGGAGGGTCTGATAAAAAGTATGGTTATATCGTTTGATCACTTTGGTCGTATAATCGGCTTTGCTCACCCACAATTGTATACCGGTCGGGAAGATCTCGGAACGCCCGTCAAGAGCGATCAGGAAATATTTATTCCGGCTTTCCACCCCCAGAGTAATCGTAAAAGAATCCGGAATTACCAACGGACGGACATTCAACGAATGCGGTGCGACCGGGCTCAAGACTAAATTCTTGCTTTGCGGAATGATAATCGGACCGTTCACACTCATCGAATAGGCCGTCGAACCTGTCGGCGTAGAGATGACCAAACCATCAGCCTGATAAGAAGTCAGGTATTCCCCGTCGAGTGCCGTATGAATCGTAATCATGGAAGAGGTGTCCCGTTTCAGGATTGCAATCTCATTCAAGGCATAATTATAACCGTGAAACATCCGGTCTTCCGTATGAAGGCGCAATAAAGTACGTTCTTCCGTCTTATAGTAGTTCTTAAATAATTCGTCCAGCGTATCTTCTATATCCTTGCTTGCCACATCTGCCAGAAAACCGAGGCGGCCGGTATTGATACCCAAAATAGGAATGTCCTGCTTATTCACTCTGGCGGCGGTACGCAGGAATGTCCCGTCCCCCCCCAGACTCAACGCCACATCCAAATCAAACTCGTCGCTTGTCAAGATGCCCGATACCGTAGGTTCATAATTCAAAGCATCCGTAAGGAAGAGATAAAAGTCACGATCCACAAAGACCTCTGCCTCCAAAGAAGCCAGTTTTTCAAATAACCGCCTAATCACAAATTGCTTATCCGCCTGATATTCGCTCCCGAAAACCCCAACTTTCTTCATACCCGATTCATATTTTCCTAATTGTCAATTATCAATTGCTTATATATTCATATAATAGACCAATTCTTCCATCCGTTGTCGCAACAAGTCATCCACCATCCCCTTTTCCATGAAATAGTAGAGGACAGTATAATTAAAACGTTCAAAACTACGGATCACAGGAGATACATCTTCCAGATCGATCTTAATAATCAAATGCAACCTCCCGGTCGTCTTATCCATATAGGAAAACAGGCTCAGGACATGCGCATTATTCGCCTCGATCAAGCGGGCGATATCCGTCATCGAATAATCCTGCGGCATCACTTCCAGCACAAAAACACTTCCGGCCGTATCGGCATTGCAAAGTTCGGACAGGATATCGATCAGTTTATCACGCGTAATGCCCCCACGATACTTCCCCTCCGCACTCACAACCGGAAGGAGGCTCAATTGATAGCGGGCGACCAGTGCCAACGCCTCATGGATATGGGTATCTTCTCGGACACTCGGTGAAAACAGTACCGGATCTCCAATAGTAGCAGTCGGATCAGGCATCGCCAACAGGTCTTTTTCAGAAATCAGACACCGATATACGTTTTCGTTCAACAATGGCAGATGCTTTAACTTAAAATCATCCATCAAGGCTAATGCATATTCCCCAGTGTCAAAATTTTTTAACACCGGAAATTCCTTCGTTATGAAATCTTTCACCAACATTCTTCTGTATATTCCCTAAATACTGCTAAATTTGCCGATACTTTTGTGCAAATGTAATGAAAGAAAAAAGATATAACGATATACGATGACAAATTTAAGTGTAAACATTAACAAGGTGGCAACCATTCGTAACGCACGCGGTGGCAATATACCAAACGTATTAAAAGTAGCATTAGATTGTGAAGTTTTCGGTGCACAAGGGATTACCGTTCATCCCAGACCGGACGAACGTCATATCCGGTACAGCGATGTGTATGCCTTGAAACCGGAAATAAAAACAGAGTTTAACATAGAAGGTTATCCTTGCGAGAAGTTTATAGACCTGGTTCTGAAAGTAAAACCGACGCAAGTGACATTGGTGCCGGATGCTCCTGATGCCATCACATCGAATGCTGGTTGGGATGTAAGAACCCACTTCGACCAGTTGAGCGAGTTAGTCGAAACTTTTACCTCACACGGTATCCGTACCTCCATATTCATCGGAACAGATCTTGAGAATATTGAATGGGCCGCCAAGACAGGAACCGACCGTATCGAATTATACACGGAACCTTATGCGACCCTCTACCCTCAAGATCGTGAAGAAGCAATCGCTCCTTTTATCGTTGCCGCCCGACTTGCCAAGAACTTGGGATTAGGTGTAAATGCCGGTCATGACCTGAGCTTAGAAAATCTGGCTTATTTCCATCAAAATATCCCGGAACTGGATGAAGTTTCCATCGGCCATGCCCTGATCAGCGATGCTCTCTATTACGGGCTGAAAGAGACGATCCGTTTGTACAAGGAGGCATTGTTAATTAAGGAATTAAAGAATTAAAAATCGACTATTCATTCTTTCATTCCTTAATTTTCAACTCTTTAATTCTTTAATTATTCATTCTTTAATTTTTTCAAAACAATATGAGTATTTTTCTTTCCCTACAAGCAGTAGGGGCGCAAACAGCAGAACAGATGCCGGACCTCACGGCGGTAACAGCACCCACGGAAGCTGAAATCAATGTAATTGACCTCGCTTTTAAAGGCGGTTGGATTATGGTTGTCTTATTATTACTCTCGCTGATGGCATGTTATATATTTATCCAGCGCCTGATGGTCATCCGTCGCGCCGGGCGGGAGGATAAAACATTTATGAACCGCATCAAGGACTATATCCATGAAGGAAAGGTCGATTCAGCCCTGAACCTATGCCGGAGCACCAATACCCCTTCCGCCCGTATGATCGAGAAAGGCATCACCCGCCTGGGACGCCCGATGAACGACGTATTGGTTGCTATCGAGAACGTGGGTAACCTGGAGATCGCCAAGCTTGAAAAAGGATTTCCACTGATCGCCACCACGGCCGCAGGCGCCCCCATGCTAGGGTTCTTAGGTACGGTGACCGGTATGGTACGCGCTTTCTTCGATATGGCAAATGCCGGAACAAATGTAGACGTATCCCTGTTGTCCGGAGGTATCTATGAAGCACTGGTAACAACGGTAGGCGGTCTCGTAGTCGGTATTATCACTCTGTTTGCCTACAACTATTTGGTTTCGCAGGTAGACAACGTAGTAAACAAGATGGAAGCCCGCACAATGGAATTTATGGACTTATTGAATGAACCTGCAAACTAAGTTATGGCTTTAAAACGAAGAACAAAAGTAAACGAAAGCTTCAGCATGGCTTCCATGACGGACGTCATATTCCTGCTGTTGATTTTCTTTATGGTTACCTCCACCGTCGTGATTCCGAACGCTATCAAGGTGACGCTCCCGCAGGCGCAAAAGCAGACAGCCGCCAAACCGCTTACACGTGTCACGATAGATGCGAATTTGAATTACTATGTCGCATTCGGTAACCAGCGGGAAAAGCAAGTGTCATTCGAAGAAATCACGCCGTTCCTGCAAGACTGTTACGCAAAAGAGCCGGAGATGTTTGTAGCATTGTATGCTGACGAAACGGTCCCTTATAAGGAAATCGTGCGTATCCTGAACATCGCAAACCAGAATAAATTTAAGATGGTGCTTGCCACAAGGCCAAATAGTTGAAAGTAGAAAGTGGAGAGTTGAAAGTGGCTTCACGTCGCTATTCTAACTTTCAACTTTAACTCTTAAAACTTTCAACTTTCACCTTTCAACTATTTAAAATTATGAAGTTAAACAAAGATGACATATACGGTATAGCAGGTTCGGTGGCTTTTCACCTGTTTATCCTGCTGATTCTGGGTTTCACGGTCCTGAGAACCGTTGTGCCCGATGAGGATGGCGGTATTCTGGTGAATTTCGGGAATGTCAATGCGGCAGCAGGGACATTCGAACCTAAATATACCGGCCAGGAACCTCCCGAGGAAACGACCACTCCCCCTCCCCCCGTACCCCAGCCGAAGGTTGAAACACCCAAGGAAGAACTGATAACGCAGGATATGGAGGAAAGCGTCGCGATCGAAGAAGCGAAAAAGAAAAAAGAGAAAGAAGAGCTACGCAAGAAAGAAGAGGAAAAGAAACGGAAAGAGGAAGCCGAAAAAGAACGTATCCGCAAGGAGGAAGCCGAGAAGAAACGCCTCGCCGAAGAGCGCCGTAAGAAAGAACAGGCCATCAGCAACAAGGTCGCAGGAGCTTTCGGCATGGGAAGCCAGGAAGGGAACAGCCAGGGGGATGCCGAATCAGGAACCGGTAACCAAGGCAGCCCGTTCGGCAATTCCGACCACGGGGCCAATGAAGGCGTGGGAGGCTACGGCTCATTCAACCTGAACGGACGCTCGATCGGTCAAGGAGGGCTTCCCCGCCCTGCCTACACGATCCAAGAAGAGGGACGAATCGTAATCAACATTACGGTAGATCCAAAAGGAAATGTTATATTTGCAGAAATAGGTAAGGGTACTAACATAGACAACGGTTCTATGCGCAAGAGTGCTCTGGACGCGGCTAAACGCGCCAAGTTCAACAGCATTAGCGGAGCGAACAACCAAAGTGGTACGATCACCTATCTGTATAAACTTAAATAAGAACAACATGAAGAAAGCAATTGTATTCTTAGCGAACGGTTTCGAAGAAATGGAAGCCCTGGGCACAGTCGATATTCTACGTCGTGGAGGAATCGAAGTGACAACCGTTTCTATCACAACCGACACGGTTGTCATGGGTGCACATAATATTCCGATCACGGCCGACACGACATTGGACAATCTCTGCCAGGGGATAAATCCCCCGGCATACGATGCCCTCATCCTCCCCGGAGGTATGCCGGGTGCATCGAACCTGAACGATTCGGAGGCTGTCAAAGAAACATTGCTCGAGCAATACCGCGAAGGCCGTATCGTAGCAGCCATCTGTGCCGCTCCTATGGTATTGGGCGGACTCGGCTTATTAAAAGGCCGTAACGCGACCTGCTATCCAGGGTTTGAAACGAAACTGATCGGTGCAAACGTCACCGGTGAAGCCGTTGAAGTTTCCGATAACGTGATAACCGGCAAAGGCCCCGGATTAGTCATGAACTTCGGCCTCGCCCTGGTAGCCGCCATCAAGAGTGAAGCGGTAGCGGAAGAGGTGGCGGCAGGGTTGCTATTGTAAAGACGGTTCTCAAATCGCCCGTACACGAACTACCTGTACTTGAAAATCAGAAAAACTTTAGCATGGATCATTTTTCCAAGTCCGATGAAGGAGGATATGATTTCGTTATTCACATGCATAGCGCAACAATACCGGATTATCATCCTCCTTTATCATTTCAAAACCGTCCTTTCCAGCCAGATCAACGGCTTCTTTTATCGCATATAGAGAGCCTGGGACAGATGTTTTCATCAATCTCCTACCCTTACATATGAAGAAACGAGATTCGCATGTGGATAAAACAAGTTCTGTTTTTGTCATATAGTGCCATAAACGGTTTCATCTTTTCTCCCTTATATTCCAAAATTGTATAAAAGACAAAACAATAAGCATTTGTTTCAAACAGGTCGAATATCTGAATGCGCGGTCCGTCCGGTCTTACTTTCGGTGTAAAGTCCGCCACTATCGTCAATTCGTCATACCCCCATTTCATTTTACCTGTCCGAAAAAGCCATGCAGGTTCAATCCGGTTTCCATCCATGTGGTACACCGTATCATTAAATAATGATAGGTATACATATTCCCGTCAAGTACATATATAAAAGATTGCCCCATATACCCTTTCGTTCCCATTTTCCGGTCACGCCTGCACAACGTGTCCATCCGGGCCGCCTGCACATCATAACAATATAAATCCGGCATAATCGAATTACCGGTCGTCAAATAATAAACCTTTCCATTTTCATATTTGAAATTATCCATCCAGGTCTCTTCCGGCAACTTGAAAGAACGGAGAAAACGGCCATCACAGGATTCAAGGACACATTTAACAGGAATAAGCAAGCAGATTATCCAATATTTGGACACCTTGTTTCGACTTTGATAAAACATCGTTTTAGAGAGGCTAAATCCTATGGAATAGACCTCGTCACTCTATAGGTTTATGGAATGCGAGCAAGTACCAGATATAAATCTTGATCCGTTTGCCCATTTCTACTATCTTTGCTACTCGTTTTCCGAGAAAAGACTTCCTGGATCACACTGATGGCGATCATACTGGCTATTTACGGAGTGGCCCGCCTCTCGATAGGTGAAGGCACGGACAGTTCGGACCTTCCATCCCTTACCGACCACCCCTCCGCATTGGGTATTTTCATCGTACTGCTGTCGGCGATAGGATATGCACTTTACATTACGACCGTCAATAAATCCCGAGTACAAAAGATGACCGGCCGCTGCCTGACTTTCTATGTATTCATTGTCAGTACGATCCTATTGCCACCAAGGCCGGAACCAATCAGGGCATACAACCGATTCCCGACGGATATCCTTTGCCAATCTGATCCTGCTGGCGATCGTTCCGACCGTCATCTCCAATATCACCCCCGTACAGCAAGTACGAGGGTATCGGCGGGACGCTTACCGCCGTATTGGGGGCCGTGGAACCTATCACCGCTGTATGTGTCGGGGTATTGGTATTCAGCGAACCTTTCACCCCTAACCTAGCGATAGGTATCCTGCTTATCATCATCGCCGTCACCCTGATCATCCTATCCAAATCGATACAAAGTACCCTACGAAAAATATACAGGACAGCCCGATTACGGTAAGAGAGAGGGGTACGTATTCTGAGTTTCTGCATCTGGTAATATCAATTTGAAACACCCCCTATATATAAGAATAAAAGAGAAAGGACGGATGCAAAAAGAAATACATTGCGTGCCGTATGCCCCAATGTACGGTTTAACGCTCTCCCTTCCAGCGTAAACAATTCCCGTGTCGTGTAAAAGCAAAAGGCGAACAGGATTCCGAATAAAAACAGAATCCACCAGGGAGCATCCAATATAAGCGGAAGAATCAAGAGAAACGCCATACATTCATTTAAAACATAAAACACCCGTCCTGCACGGCGACCAAACAAAACGATTGTCGTCCGTTTGCGGGCAGCCTTATCCTGCTCGTAATCCCGGTAATTATTGACAATTAAGATATTCACAGACAAAAGCCCCAGAGCCACAGATAGCAAAAAAGACAATAAAGAGAAATTCAACGTCTGTACATAATAGGTGAAACAGACCGGTATAACCCCGTAAAACAACAATACGCAGACATCTCCCAGACCGTTATAAGCCAAAGGAAAAGGACCGGCAGAATAGGCCAGCACACATATGGCGATCGCAATCCCCACCCCTATCAGCCGCCAGTCCGCGAAACAAACCAGCAACAAACCCGCCGCGCAGGCCAGTCCCAACGTGACGAACGTACCTGCCAGCATGGCCTTCGGAGTGATCCACCCCTCGGCGACCGCCCGCTCCGGCCCTAACCGATCTTCCCCGTCAGCTCCTTTCTTAAAATCGAAATAATCGTTTGCAAAGTTACTGGCTATCTGGGCGAAGAGAGCCACAAGGAGGCACAATACCGCCGGCACGACATCGAACGCCCCGTCATAGTAGGCCAATGCGCATCCCAACAAAACCGGACTGACAGAGGCTGGCAAGGTTCTGGGACGTGCCGCCTCTACCCAAGCTCCAACAAGAGATTTTTTATTTTCCATATCTGTTTTCAGCATAATTTGCATGCAAAAATAAAAACAAAAAGGGCACATATTTGTTTTTTACACAAGAATTCATATAACTTTGCAGCATGAAAAATTTTCTATTCATATTAACTCTACTGTTCGGTATGTTGCTTTTTATACCCGAAGACGTACAGAACAACGATCCTACGCCCGACTTACAGGCGCAGAAAGAGGCTGTTATGATGGAAAAAGGGACTACCGACATGCAACATAATCTGGAAATCCTCAGCAGTGACCTGAAAGGCTGCAATTGCCTGACACCTCGCAGAAGTATCCAGAATGTCAGCAATACCCTAAACATACGGTTACTGAAGATTGAAGAAAGGACCATCCAGTATTTTCGCTTGAAAAAAATTAATCTTCTCCGGAAAGTATCCGAAGAGGTAACAATATGTCAAACCATTAACTTTTCAACTCTCCTTTGCCGCAGGGGATATCATGTGTATGGTCTGCGGAAAATCATTATTTAATTGTAAGTGAATCACTTGTTTTTTTGTATGGGATATGAATTCCGTACCGTTATCTTATTTTGCATTTTTGAAAAATGCGAACAACTCATCATTCACTTAAAAATTAAATATATGTCTACTAAAAAGAATAAATTCAGCATCTATATCTATGTCGTTATTACTATTATCGGTTGTGTACTCGCTTGCAGCTCCATCATTCCGAACGATTATCTGAAACTGGTAGTTGTCATGGGAGCCCTTGGTGTCGGCTTGTATGGCATCATGAAAGGCCTTAGCACTCCTTCAGGGGCGGAAGAAACAGCCACTCCTGAAAAATAAAAGATTGTTTCACAACCTAAAAATGTACAGACATGAAAATAAATAAAGATCTTGTGGATGCAACCATGATGTTGTCATTCATTATCCTGGTATTGATCGGAACAACCGACTTCTCCGATATGTTATTAAAAGAGATAACAATGGGTGGTCTCGCCCTGCTGAGTGTGGCAATGGTTACCTTACGGATCATCTATATGCGGCAGGAAGCCAATAGTCCGAAGAATGAAGAATACGAACAGTAAAGAATAATTCCTAACAACCCTAACTGAATGTCTATTCGCTTCCTGTCATTTACTTCGTGGTGATCTCGAGGTTTTCCGAGGTACGTTTTTCTGCCTATAAAACAACTTGCTGTTTACTTGGTTACGGCAAATATTCTTTGCCGGGATGGCAGGAAGCAAGACATTTTAATAGATTAACAACGAATAAGGAAAAAGGGGCCATGATAACAAGTCTGACGTTATTGATTCTCTCGCTGGCGGTGCTTTACATAGGGGCCGGAGTTGGTTCAGGGGAGTTCCGCTTTAGCTCTCAAAGCCCCAATTTCACCTTTGGTAATCGGTCTGACCATCGTCGCATTCGGGACAAGCGCACCCGAACTGGTAGTAAGCCTAAATGCCACGCTCAGAGGACAGGGTGATATAGCTATCGGAAACATCGTAGGCTCGAACATCTTCAACATCGGAGTCATATTAGGAGTTTCGGTAACCATTTGCCCGCTTCAAGTAAAAAAACAATTGCTCCGAATCGATATCCCGGTCATGCTGGTCGCAACCGTACTGCTCACCATCCTTTTCAGGAACGGAACATTGGGCCGGACAAAAGGACTTTTCTTTCTGACAGGTATCATCATTTATACATTATTCAGCCTGTTCCACTCCCGCAAGCATGGAGAAGAAGAGCCGAGCCAGGAGCTCGAAAAACAACCGGGACACTGGATTGCCGATACGATAGCTTGTTAAAGTTCACCCAAAACTGAGGTTCGGCTAGGAAGATAAAGTTCCGATGGCTACCGTCCGCATAATCCGTCGGGACTCTACCAAATCACCACCCGGTCAGCCGGTAACATGTACATCGGTTCGCCTTCTTTGATATCGAATGCAGTGTAGAAAGCATCGATGTTGCGGAGAGCGGCGTTGACACGCCATTTACCTAATGAGTGCGGGTCGATCTTGGTCAGACGCAAGATTTCTTCGGGACGGATATTTTGAGCCCAGAGATTGGCATACCCCAAATAGAAACGCTGTTCATTGGTAAAACCGTCGATCGGAGCCGGCATCTCCTTTCCTTCCAAAGAATTGAGGTAAGCTAAATGAGCGACCATCAAGCCACCCTGATCGGCAATATTTTCTCCCAAAGTGAAACGACCGTTGGCATGAACGCTATCCACAACAATAATATCGCTGTATTGCTGAGCCAGACGGTCAGCACGTTGCGTAAAGAGAGCGGCGTCTTCGGCTGTCCACCAGTCACTCAGATTACCTTCCTTGTCATAGTTACGTCCCTGATCGTCGAATCCGTGAGTCATTTCGTGACCGATCACAACACCGATAGCACCATAGTTCACGGCATCGTCAGCTTCCGGATTGAAGAAAGGAGGTTGTAGGATGGCGGCAGGGAAACAAATCTCGTTCGTCGTCGGATTGTAATAAGCATTTACCGTCTGCGGACTCATTCCCCAACGAGCCTTATCGACCGGTTTGTCTACATCCGCCAACATATAATTGACTTCAAAGATATTGGAACGGCGTACGTTCGCCCAATAAGAATCATTCTTGATCTCTAGACCGCTGTAGTCGCGCCAAGTGTCGGGATAGCCGATCTTGACGATAAAAGCAGCCAATTTCTCCTGCGCCTTTGCCTTTGTAGCATCGCTCATCCATTCCAGGCCGGAGATACGGTCCCCTAACGCTTTCTGCAAGTCACCGACCATCTTCAACATCTTTTCTTTAGAAGAAGCCGGAAAATATTTAGCCACATACATCTGGCCGACAGCTTCCGACAAAGCACTGTTCACCGTAGACAAAGCACGTTTCCAACGCGGTTGCTGTTCCTGACGACCGGACATCGTCTTCCCATAGAAATCGAAATCAGCAGCAACAAACGGATCGCTCAGGTAAGGAGCAGCAGAGCTAAGCAAATTGAATGTCAAGTAATATTTCTGCTCATCCAAAGTCGTATTCTTCATCAAGACCGACAGACCTTCATAGAACGAAAGCTGTTTTGCATCCAGATATTTGATATCCATCATCCCCATACTTTCGAAATAGACATCCCAGTTCAAAGGATCGCTCTTAGCCTTGAATTCTTCGATAGACATCTTATTATAGTTCTTTTGGGAATCGCGCAGGTCTTCACGGCTAAAAGAAACTTCAGCAATACCTCTTTCGATCTTCATGATTGCATCAACGGCAGCATCGGCCTGTTCTGGAGAGCTTCCGATCAGGGTAAACAGACGGGTAATGTAGTTCTTATAGGCTTCACGCATTTTCTGGCTACTTTCGTCTTCCAGCAGGTAATAATCGCGATCCCCCATACCCAGCCCAGCCTGGTACAACTGTACGATATTCATGGAACTGTTCTTTTCGTCAGCTCCGACATACAAGGCGAAGAAAGGAGCCATCCCCTCTTTATGCAAGGTTGCCACCATCTTGGTCAGTTCGTCCTTCGTACCTAACTTGTTGATTTCAACGAGCTGATCCTTGATCGGGGCATAACCGTCTTCATTCAGTTTCACACTATCCATCCCCATTGCGAACAACAGACCGATCTTTTGCCCGACGCTCCCCTCCTGCCCGGGTGTCTCACTGAGACCTTCGATAAGCGTACGGATCTGTTCCTGATTGTTATCCCTAAGCTGGTCGAAAGTACCGAAACGGGCATATTCCGGTTTCAGCGGATTATTCTTCATCCAGCCACCACAAACATACTGATAGAAATCGGTACCCGGTGCCACGGCAGTGTCCAGGTTTGCCAGATTGATAGCGTCATTTTTCGCAGCCTCCTTCACAGGAGTCGTACTGCATCCCACCATTGCGGCCATTCCGGCGGCAACAAGCGGTATCACCATTAACTTTTTCATTTTGTTCAACGTTTAATCATTCATTATGTCCGGCAAAGGTACGCAAATTGAATTATTATAATGACAGAAAAAACGGCAATTTCATTACAAATGAAAATGTTAATTTATATTACCCGCCAGTGTAATTTCAAAAACATGGGGTAGTAATCCGATTTACATGGGGTAGAAGTGACATTTTGATAAAAGAAAGAATCTGTTTACGGTACTCCGGCTTGTTTTTTATGTGTACTTTTACCCCCAAATATTTATATACTAATTTTATATCATGAAGTACCTACAAAATACAGCTATCTGGCTGACAGCTCTGCTCCTTTTCGCCTTTTCCGGCTGTAACCAAAAGCCGGAAGGAGAACACACATTTACGATCGGCAACAAAACATTCCTGTTAGACGGAAAGCCTTTTGTGATCAAAGCCGCGGAAATCCATTACACCCGTATTCCGGCCGAATATTGGGAACACCGTATCCAACTTTGCAAAGCACTTGGCATGAATACGATCTGCATCTATGCATTCTGGAATATCCACGAACAAAAACCCGGCGAATTCGATTTCAGCGGCCAGAACGATATTGCCGCTTTCTGCCGTCTGGCTCAAAAATACGATATGTATATCATGCTACGCCCCGGCCCTTACGTCTGCTCCGAATGGGAAATGGGAGGGCTGCCTTGGTGGTTGCTGAAAAAAGACGATATCAAACTACGGACCAACGATCCTTATTTTCTGGAACGGACCAAACTGTTCATGAATGAAATCGGGAAACAACTTGCCGACCTCCAGATCACCAAAGGAGGCAATATTATCATGGTACAGGTCGAAAACGAATACGGTTCCTATGCAACCGACAAGGAATACATCGCCAACATCCGAGACATCGTGAAGGGAGCCGGATTTACAGACGTACCTCTGTTCCAATGCGATTGGAGTTCCAATTTCCAGAACAACGCCCTCGATGATTTGGTGTGGACCATCAATTTCGGTACGGGAGCCAATATCGACGAACAATTCAAGAAACTGAAAGAAGTACGCCCCAACACCCCGCTCATGTGTAGTGAGTTCTGGAGCGGCTGGTTCGACCATTGGGGGCGCAAGCACGAAACACGCGATGCGGAAACAATGGTATCCGGTCTTAAGGACATGCTTGACAGGGGCATCTCATTCTCCCTTTACATGACGCATGGAGGAACGACTTTCGGTCATTGGGGAGGGGCCAACAGCCCTGCCTATTCGGCCATGTGCAGTTCTTACGATTATGACGCACCTATCAGCGAGGCAGGATGGACGACACCCAAATTTTTCAAATTACGTGAACTCCTCGCAGACTATATGGACGAAGGGAAAACACAGTCAGAGGTACCGGCAGCAAAACCGATCATCGAAATACCCGAATTCGAGATAAAGGAGGTCGCTCCTTTATTCGGTAACCTGCCGGAACCGAAGACTTCTGAAAACATCCAACCGATGGAACAGTTCGATCAAGGATGGGGAACGATCCTGTACCGTACCACTCTGCCTGCCGTTACCTCCGGCACAACCCTTCTGATTACGGAAGTGCATGATTGGGCACAGGTCTATGCAAACGGAAAACTCCTGGGACGCCTGGACCGCCGCCGCGGTGAGAACTCCCTCAAACTGCCGGCTTTAGCAGCCGGGACACAGTTGGACATCCTGATAGAGGCTATGGGGCGTGTCAACTTCGACAAAGCGATCCACGACCGCAAAGGGATCACCGAGAAAGTGGAATTGCTGAACGAAAGCTCCACTCAGGAATTGAAGAACTGGCAAGTGTATAGTTTTCCGGTGGATTATCCATTCGTGAAAAATAAAAAGTATGCCCCAGGCAAGAAATTAGACGGACCCGCTTATTACCGTGCGACATTCAATCTGGAAGAAGCGGGCGATGTATTCCTCGATATGCAGACCTGGGGAAAAGGGATGGTTTGGGTAAACGGGAAAGCGATAGGCCGCTTCTGGGAAATCGGGCCGCAACAAACGCTCTTTATGCCGGGTTGCTGGTTGAAGAAAGGCGAAAATGATATTATCGTCCTCGACTTGTTAGGGCCAGAGAAGGCAACGATCAAAGGTCTGGACAAACCGATCCTGGATATGCTGCGTACCGAAGCACCGATGACACACCGCAAAGAAGGTGAAAACCTGAACCTCAAAAACGAAAAGCCGGTGGCCTCAGGCACATTGAAACCCGGCAACGGCTGGCAAGAAGTCAAATTCGATGCCCCTGTGAAAGCCCGTTTCTTCTGCTTCGAAGCACTAAGCTCCCAAAATGGCAAAGACAATGCCGCCATTGCCGAATTCTACCTGTTGGGCGAAAACGGGAAACCGCTCTCCCGCCAACATTGGCAGATCGCATATGCCGACAGTGAAGAGACACGGGGTGGAAACTTCACCGCCGATAAAATATTCGACCTGCAGGAATCGACCTATTGGAGTACGACCCGCGGTGACAAATACCCACATCAAGTCGTGATCGACCTACGCGAAGAGGTGGTTGTTTCCGGCTTCCAGTATCTGCCCCGAGCAGAAGAAGGATATCCGGGCATGGTCAAAGAATATAAGGCATATACAAAAATGAACCCGTTCAAGTTTTAATCCACAGACATGAAAAACATATTCATAACCAGGTCGGAAACTGGGACGAGAAGAAAGTGGACGAGATTGTCGACCTGAAAAAGTTCTCCGGAAACTGCTTCCTGCATGGACAACATTCCCCCAAAAAACAAAGCTATGCTTTAGCGACCCTAACCCATAGCTTTACGGGGGCTAAAGCATAACTTTAAAGTGATTGAAACATCGCTTTAGCAAAAACAAACTATCATTTTTCATTCAAACAAATCATAGTAAACGAAAATAACATGAAAACAGTATTAGTAAGTTTAATGGCAGCCGCCACACTGTCCCTCTTCGCCCAGAAAGACGCGAGCATCCGTATCTATCCTGAACAAGGGAAGCAACAGATCAGCAAACACATCTACGGCCAGTTCGCCGAACATCTCGGAACCTGTATCTATGGAGGGCTTTGGGTCGGCCCCGAATCCGAAATTCCCAATACCGGGGGCTACCGAAACGACGTGCTGAATGCCTTGAAAGAGCTGAAAATCCCCAACCTCCGCTGGCCGGGAGGTTGCTTTGCCGATGAATACCACTGGATGGACGGGATCGGTCCGAAGGAAAACCGTCCCAAGATGGTGAACAACAACTGGGGAGGTACGATCGAAGACAACAGTTTCGGTACGCACGAATTCCTGAACCTCTGCGAACTGTTAGACTGCGAACCTTATATCAGCGCCAATGTCGGCAGCGGAACCGTTGAAGAGATGGCCAAGTGGGTTGAATATATGACATCGGAAGGCGACAGCCCGATGGCCCGCCTACGCCGACAGAACGGACGCGACAAGGCGTGGAAAGTCAAATTCATCGGCGTCGGAAACGAAAGCTGGGGATGTGGCGGAAGCATGCGCCCCGAATATTACGCCGATCTATACCGTCGCTATTCCACCTATTGCCGCAATTACGATGGGAACCGGCTTTTCAAGATTGCCAGCGGTGCCAGTGACTACGACTACAACTGGACGGAAACGCTGATGAAAAACGTTGGTGGCCGCATGGACGGTATCTCCTTGCACTATTACACGGTGACGGGATGGAGCGGCAGTAAAGGATCGGCTACGGATTTCAACAAAGACGATTACTACTGGACAATGGGCAAATGCCTCGAAATTGAAGATGTCGTCAGGAAACATATCCAGATCATGGACAAATACGACCCGCAGAAAAAAATCGCCCTGATGGTGGACGAATGGGGAACCTGGTGGGACGAAGAACCGGGAACAATAAACGGCCACCTGTACCAACAGAACACCATGCGCGATGCTTTCGTGGCAGCCCTTACCCTGAACGTGTTCCATAAATATACCGATCGTGTCAAAATGACCAACATCGCCCAGATCGTCAACGTGCTCCAGTCCATGATCCTGACAAACGGCCCGAAAATGTTGCTCACGCCGACCTACTATGTTTTCCAGATGTACAACGTGCACCAAGACGCCACTTTCCTGCCGATGGACTTGATCTGCGACAAAGCCAAAGTGCGCGGAGGCCGAGAAGTACCGATGGTAAGTGCTTCTGCCTCCAAAGACAAGAACGGACGTATCCACATTTCTTTGGCCAATGTAGATGTCGACAACGCCCAAAACATCACCCTCGACCTGCAAGGAAAGAAGATCAAGCGTGTAAACGGCCGCATCCTGTCCTCCGCTTCCATCAACGATCACAACACCTTCGAGAAACCGGATGTCGTAAAACCGGTAGCCTTCGACGGTGCGAAAATCGAAAGAGGACAGCTCAAGGTCAACCTGCCGGCCAAGTCAATTGTCGTACTGGAAGTGGAATAATTGACAATTGACAATTGACAATTGACAATTAATTTCTACTTTTGTCCGAAGAAAACAAAAACACTATATAAACTTAAAGATTATGAAACCTACATTATTCTTATTGGCTGCCGGAATGGGAAGCCGCTATGGAGGCTTGAAGCAATTGGACGGACTGGGTCCTAACGGTGAAACAATCATGGATTATTCTATCTACGATGCTATCCACGCCGGTTTCGGTAAACTTGTTTTCGTGATCCGCAAAGATTTCGAACAGGATTTTCGCGACAAAATCATCTCCAAATATGAAGGTCACATCCCATGCGAACTGGTATTCCAGGCATTGGACAACCTGCCCGAAGGATTCACCTGCCCGGCAGAACGTACAAAACCGTGGGGAACAAACCATGCAGTCATGATGGGGGCTGATGTCATCAAAGAACCGTTTGCTGTTATCAACTGCGATGACTTCTACGGCCGCGACTCTTTCCAGGTAATGGGTAAATTCCTTTCCACCCTGCCGGAAGGTTCCAAAAATGTGTACTCAATGGTAGGTTTCCGTGTAGGCAACACATTGAGTGAGAGCGGTACGGTATCACGCGGTATCTGTAGCACAGATGAAAACCATCTGTTGACATCCGTTGTCGAACGTACCAAGATCCAGCGTATCGATGGCGAAGTCAAATACATCGACGACAACGGCGAATGGACAGCTACTCCCGACACGACCCCGGTAAGCATGAATTTCTGGGGCTTCACTCCTGATTACTTTGCTTACAGCCAGGAATTCTTTAAAACTTTTTTGAGCGATCCGAAGAACATGGAAAACCTAAAGAGCGAATTTTTCATTCCGCTGATGGTAGACAAATTGATCAGTGACAAGACTGCTACGGTCGAAGTATTAGATACCGCCAGCAAATGGTTCGGTGTCACCTACCCGGAAGACCGCCAGGAAGTGGTAGATAAGATCCAAGCATTGGTCAATGCAGGCGAATATCCGAACAAATTGTTCTAAATACCGGCAAGACAAAACATAGAAGGGTTCCCGTATGATAAAATCATTATTGCACGGGAACCCTTTTTCATTGTATTTTCTTAGAAACTATACTGCACCGCCAGGTTCATCCGGTTGGCATGGCGTGTATCACCGTTGAAATCCGTACGCCAGCCACGTAGATATTCGGCACCAACTTGCAGGTCGGAAGTGATGTTCCAGAAAAGCGTGGCATTCAAATACCGACCGTAGCGGTACTGCTCAGAAGGAGTGGTTGGATAACCATCATGACTATATAGGCGTGACTTTCCGTACGTGCTGGTAATATATACAACTGACGCGAGCATTTTGTTACCATTACTCCGATATACTTAAAAAAACGGGAAACTTTTCGTGCCGGAATAATACCTCAAAAATGCTTTACTCAAAAACGAATTATTGAAGACTTGCCATTGCAAGCCAATATCTTGATAATTTCACAAAGATAAAGATAATTCGGGGTATATAAAATTTATATACATTTCTTTAAAATAATATTTTTCGATATGTCCTTTATCAGTCTTTTTTGCCGTCTGCTAAAGCAGATAATATGAAAGGCTGCAAAATATATAGCGTCCCAAAAGGAGAGATTGGATACATTTTCTTAAAAGATATATCGAACTCAGGCTAAATATCACTATTTTTGTTGCCATAATACAAAAATAAGATGAAGATGAAAAAGCTGTTTGCTATATGTTTAGTGGCCCTATCGGCTCTGATATCCGTCCATTTGCAAGCGCAAGAGGTTGAAACACTGGTACTGATCGATACCGATATGGGAAAGATCAAAGTGAAGCTCTTCAATGACACACCCCAACATCATGACAACTTTATCAAGAACGTGAAGGAGCACCTCTATGACGGATTATTGTTTCACCGCGTCATCAAACAGTTTATGGTACAGGCTGGCGACATCAATTCAAAAGACGCGCCACTGGAACAACATTTGGGAGACGGTGACCTAGACTATACGATCCCGGCAGAAATCGTGTACCCGAAATATTTCCATAAACGCGGTATGTTAGCAGCAGCCCGTACAGGCGATGAAGAGAACCCCGAACGTGCCTCGTCAGCCACCCAATTTTATATCGTAACCGGTAAGTTCTTTACGGAAATGGAGCTCGACAAGATGGAGGAGGAACAAGGCATCACCTTCACTCCCGAACAGCGGCAAGCCTATATGCTGGAAGGCGGTACGCCTCATCTGGACGGTAAATACACGATCTTCGGCGAAGTCGTAAGCGGTATGAAAGCCGTCGACAAGATTCAGTTCACCGAGACAAATGCAAACGACCGTCCCGTCAAGAACATCAAGATCAAGTCAATGAAAATAGTCAACAAATAAACAACAAAGAATGGAAACGAACGAAACATTAGTGGTGATGGACACCACGCATGGAAAGATAAAATTCAAATTATACAACGATACTCCGCAGCACCGCGACAATTTCATCAAGTTGGCGAAAGCCGGACAATACGACGGCCTGCTGTTCCATCGCGTCATCAAAGACTTTATGGTGCAAGGTGGCGACGTCACTTCTAAAGACGCCCCGATGAACAAGCAATTAGGAGCCGGAGACTTGGGTTATACCATTCCGGCGGAATTCAACTACCCTAAATATTTCCATAAAAAGGGAGCCTTGTGTGCTGCCCGTACCGGAGATGAAGTGAATCCGGAAAAAGCATCGTCAGCCTCGCAATTCTATATTGTCACAGGTAAAAAATATTCGGAAGCCGAACTCGGCCAAATGGAAAAGCAACTGGAAGGACGACTGAAACAAGCTATCTTCAACCGCCTCCAGACAGAAAACAAACCTAAAATCATGGAGCTCTATCGTAGTGGCAACAAAGAAGAACTCGCCGTGCTCCGCGACACCCTGATCGGAAAGACCGAACTGGAGGCCGAAAAACGGAAAGACGAGACGAAGATGCCGGCTGAACTACGCGAGACCTACAAGACGATCGGCGGCGTGCCTTTCCTCGACAACCAATATACCGTATACGGCGAAGTGGTGGAAGGTCTGGACGTGGTAGATGCGATCCAGCAAGTAAAGACAAATAAACAAGACCGCCCGACGGAAAATGTAGTAATCAAGTCGGTAGAGGTTTTGGGATGATGCAACTTTCAATTTACAAGGAACATTACAAAGAAACGATACGCCTGGGTGTCCCGATCATGTTGGGACAGCTGGGCATTATTGTTGTCGGCTTTGCCGATAACATCATGGTCGGACACCACAGTACGGCCGAACTGGCTGCCGCGTCGTTTGTCAACAACTTCTTCAACCTTGTGTTCATTGCAGGGATGGGGTTCTCTTACGGGCTTACCCCCATCATCGGAGGCTATTTTGCGCGGAAAGAGTATACCAAGGCGGGCGAGACACTGAAAAACAGCCTTTGCATCAACTTCGCCGTGGGGCTGCTGCTCAGCCTCTGCATGTTGACACTACTTCTGAACATCCACATCCTGAAGCAACCGGAAGAGTTGATGCCCTATATCGTGCCTTACTACATATTACAACTTTTCTCGGTCATCTTTGCCATGCTGTTCAATTCGTTCAAGCAGTTCAGCGACGGCACGACAGATACGCTCACCCCCATGTGCGTCATGTTAGGGGCCAACGTAATCAACATTATCGGGAACTACCTGCTGATATACGGTAACTTCGGATGTCCCGAACTGGGGCTTACCGGTGCCGGCATATCGACGCTTTTCAGCCGCATCCTGACATTCGGGATGTTCTGCTTCCTCTTTGCCAAACACTCCCGTTACAAGCCCTACCTGGAAGGATTCAAGAAAGGGACCCTCAACAAGATCAGCTTGGGCAATTTAGTGCGTCTCGGCCTGCCGGTCGGTTTCCAGATGGGAGTCGAGACAGGCTCATTCAGCCTGAGTGTCATCATGATGGGCTGGCAGGGAAGCATGGCACTCGCTGCCCACCAGGTATTAGGCGTGATCACCACGCTCGGTTTCATGGTCTATTACGGCATAGCAGCAGCCATCGCCATACGCGTAAGCGCCTACAAAGGATGGAACGACTGGCCGGCCATACGCCACGCCTCTTTTGCAGGTCTTCACCTGATCATGGGAACCGCCATTATCGTCGTACTGCTTATCTTGGCGTTCCGCGACAATATGGGCTACATCATCACCCCGGAAAAAGAGGTGGTCGAGCTGGTTGCCCTGCTTGCCTGGTCAGTGATCCTTTACCAGTTCGGCGACGGGCTGCAAATCCTTTTCGCCAATGCCCTGCGTGGCATCTCGGATGTCAAATACATGGCCTACATGGCTTTTTTCTGCCACTTCGGGCTGGCGCTTCCCATCGGTTACCTGTGCGGATTCACCTTCGGATGGGGGGCCATCGGCATCTGGTGCGGCTTCCCGATCAGTCTGACTACACTCGGGGTGTTACTATGGAGACGTTTCAATCGATTGACAATAAAAAAATAGTGTATGACTAAAGACATAACAGCAGAACACGTATTAAACGACCTGCGCTACCTGACGCTGTTGGCACGTAGTTTTCCGACGGTGGCAGACGCCAGTACGGAAATCATCAACCTGGAAGCTATCCTGAACCTGCCGAAAGGGACGGAACATTTCTTATCCGACATCCACGGCGAGCACCAGGCTTTCAACCATGTGCTGAAGAACGCCTCCGGTGCGATCAAGCGCAAGGTGAACGAGATATTCTGCAACACATTGCGCGATTTAGAAAAAAAAGAACTCTGCACGCTGATCTACTATCCGGAACAAAAACTGGAACTGATCCGACAACGCGAAAAGGACCTGGACGACTGGTACCTAATCACCCTAAATCAGCTGGTACGCGTATGCCGGAACGTTTCTTCCAAATATACACGCTCGAAGGTTCGCAAGGCATTGCCAAAAGAATTTTCTTACATCATCCAGGAACTGCTCCACGAATCAAGCGACGAGCCGAACAAGTCCGCCTATGTGGACCAGATCATCAACACGATCATCTCGACAGGTCGCGCAAACGACTTCATCATCGCCATGTGTAACCTGATCCAACGCCTCGCAATCGATCTATTGCACATCATCGGTGACATCTACGATCGCGGGCCAGGCGCCCATATCATCATGGATACGCTTTGCAACTACCATAATTTCGATATCCAATGGGGTAATCACGACATCCTCTGGATGGGGGCCGCCGCAGGCAACACAGGAAGCATCGCCAACGTGATCCGCATGTGCATGCGCTACGGCAACCTGGCGACCCTGGAAGACGGCTATGGCATCAACCTCCTGCCCTTAGCGACATTCGCGATGGAAGTCTATGGCGACGATCCCTGCGAACTGTTCATCCCGCGCACAAACGCGTCGGATACGACTTTCGATGAAAAGACTACTCAACTGATCGCCCGCATGCACAAGGCGATCACGGTCATACAGTTCAAGGTGGAAGGCGAAATCATCCGCCGTCGTCCGGAATTCCGGATGGACGACCGCCTGCTACTCCACCACATCGACCTCCGACGCGGAACAATCCGCATCGAAGGAAAAGAATACGAGCTGAAAGACAAAAACTGGCCAACCCTCAACGCCAAAGATCCCTATGCTCTCTCCATCGAAGAAGAAGAACTGATGCGACGCATCAAACACTCGTTCGAGTGCAGTGAAAAGCTGAAGAAGCACATGCGCTGCCTGTTCACGCACGGCAGTATGTACCAGGTCTGCAACTCCAACCTGCTCTTCCACGCCTCCGTCCCGATGAACCCGGACGGTACACTCAAGTCAGTCCGGATCCAAGGTACGGAATATAAGGGCAAATCCCTGTTAGACAAAGTAGACCAGTTGGTACGCACCGCCTATTTCGACGCCGACGACAGTCCGGAGAAGGACTTTGCGATGGATTATATCTGGTACCTCTGGGAAGGCAAGGACTCTCCCCTCTTCGACAAAAGCCGGATGGCGACTTTCGAACGTTGCTTCATCGACGACAAATCGGTACAGAAAGAAGAAAAAGGTGCTTACTATTCCCTCCGGGAAGAAGAGCCGGTCTGCGACATGCTGTTGGACGAGTTCGGCGTTACCGGCCAACACCGCCACATTATCAACGGACATGTCCCCGTCCGCTCTATCAAAGGTGAGAACCCTATCAAGGCGAATGGCAAACTGCTTGTCATCGACGGCGGCTTCTCCAAAGCCTACCACCCAGAAACAGGTATAGCCGGTTATACCCTGGTCTACCATTCACGCGGCTTCCAGCTTGTGCAGCACGAGCCATTCCTGTCGACCGACCAGGCCATCAAGGAGGGCAAGGACATCCGCTCGACCACTATCGTCGTCGAACTGAACTCTCACCGCCAAATGGTCAAAGACACAGATAAGGGAGCGGACCTACAACAGCAGATCCACGATCTGGAAAAACTCCTTTATGCGTTCCGCAATGGGTTTATCAAAGAAAAAGAGCGTTATAAATAAGAACACTTGTTATGAACAGCGAGAAACTGAAAGGTCATATCCTGATATTGATAACCAATATCCTGTTTGCCGTCAACATGCCGATATCCAAATATCTGCTGCCGACGCACGTTCCCCCCGAAGGTCTTACGATCATGCGCATGGCTTTCGCCTGCGTGATGTTCTGGATCGTGTCTCTTTTCACGGTAAAAGAGAAAGTGCCGTTGAAAGACTTAGGGGTGCTTTTTGTCTGTGCTCTTTGCGGAGTAGGGATCAACCAAGGGTTATTTATCATCGGGCTGAACCGCTCTTCCCCTGTCGACGCCTCCATCATCGCCACCGCCGTACCGATCTTCGTCCTGCTGTTGGCCGCCGTCATCCTGAAGGAGCCGATCACCCGAAAGAAATCGTTCGGGGTATTCATGGGAGTCAGCGGGGGGATGTTGTTGGTCTTCAGTTCCACGCATACCGCCGACAGTATCAGCAGCCTCGACGGTGACGTGATGATGATCGTCAGCGGGTTAATGTACGCCACCTACCTGGTTCTGTCGAAGCCGCTCTCCTTGCGCTATTCATCAGTCACGATGATGAAATGGATGTTTCTATTTACGACGCTGACGCTGATCCCCTTCACCTTCCGGCATGTGCTCGACGCTCCTGCTTTCCACCGAGGAGTTTGGGATTTCAAGGAGCTGAGTGCGATCTTCTATGTCCTCTTCGGAGCAACGTTCCTCCCCTACCTGCTCATCCCGATGTCTTTGAAGCGAATCCGCCCGACAACGGTCAGCATGTACAACTATGTGCAGCCGATCGTTGCCTCGTTCATCGCCGTCATGATCGGCCAAGACACCTTTTCCTGGCAGAAATTCCTGTCGGCAATCCTGGTCTTTATAGGTGTTTACCTCGTGACACAGAGCAAAAGCAGGGAAGACATAGACCGAGAACAGAAATCCGAGGCATTAAACCAATAGGGAACCGTGAGATAAAACTTCGAAAACAACTATCATACTATCATGGTTTGTCTATTTCCTTTGGATTGATCCGAAATCTATGGACAAATTAAACGAAAAGTAATTCTTTCTTAAATACCTACTAATTCTGTAATCGGCGTCAGTGATTTTATAATCAGTGGCTGTGATTATATAATTGCTGGCACTGATTATATAATCACAGCCACTGATTAAAGAATTAGTAGGCACTTCGATATTTTTTATGCCTTTGTAGATAAGTTTTCTTGTGGGTAAACCGACTGAAACATCGTCTCGCCAAGTCCTGTTAGAACTACGTCCTTCTTTTTGGCGTGATATTGAACTTTTTTCTATCAAATTTCAACTTTCAGCTAAAAAAATGCTTGCATTTGAAAAATAATGCGTAATATTGCCAACGTAAATATAAACACAAGGAAAATCGCAAATGACATTAACAGGTTTCACATATCATACCTGGGCACTGACAATGACCCCTTGGGGGGTTTAGCATATACAAATAAACAAGTGCGGAGACCACGTCCCGCTTTGTTGCAATTCTCACATTGCACTTACGTTTCTTTTTTCAAATCAATCAATAATTAGTAAATAACTGACATTCTCGAATCGGCATGCAGTCTTGTTTTTAAACTGCCGATTGTCGATCGCCGATTGTCAACTAAATAAATACATATCGATGAAAGTATTGAAATTCGGCGGAACATCCGTAGGTTCCGTGGATAGCATTCTGAGTGTAAAGAAGATAGTAGAGGCCATTGAAGAGCCTGTAATCGTCGTAGTATCCGCCTTAGGAGGGATCACGGACAAACTGCTGAAGACAGCCTCGATGGCAACAAACGGAGATGTAGCCTACGAAAGAGAGTTTTCCGAGATCGTAACCCGCCATCTCGATGTCATACAAGGTGTTATCCCCGAAAAAACAAAGCGGATCGAAGTACAGAAGCAAGTGATGGCTTTGCTCGACGAACTGGGTAATATTTACAAAGGTGTGTACCTCATCAACGACCTGTCGGCCAAAACTTCCGACACGATCGTCAGCTACGGAGAACGCATCTCCTCGCTGATCGTTTCGAACGTGATAAACGAGGCCAAACTGTTCGACTCGCGCAAATTCATCAAGACGGTCAAGCAGTTCAACAAGCATATCGTCGATTTCGAATTGACAAACAAACTGATTGAAGAGGTATTCAACCCGCTGCCCAAAGTCTCGCTGGTTCCCGGTTTCATCTCTTCCAGCAAAGAAGGAGAAGTGACCAACCTCGGGCGAGGCGGATCCGACTACACCGCCTCCATTCTGGCGACGGCTTTAGGTGCACGCCGGCTGGAGATCTGGACGGATGTGGACGGCTTCATGACAGCCGATCCGCGTGTGATCAGTTCGGCCTACGTCATCGACCGGTTAACCTTTACAGAAGCGATGGAATTATGTAACTTCGGCGCGAAAGTGATTTATCCTCCTACGATCTATCCGGTTTATCACAAAAACATACCGATCCGCATCTTGAACACCTTCAACCCGACTGCAAGGGGAACTTATATTTCCAAAGAACGGGTGCAGGATGACAGCAAAGCGATCATCAAAGGGATCTCGTCCATCAACGACACCTGCCTGATCACGGTTCAAGGGTTGGGCATGGTAGGTGTTATCGGTGTCAACTACCGTATTTTCAAAACATTGGCAAAGAACGGTATCAGTGTGTTTATGGTCTCGCAGGCCAGTTCGGAAAACAATACGACATTTGCCGTCCGGAATGCAGACGCAGACCTGGCAGTCAAAGTCCTGGATGAAGAGTTCGCACTTGAACGCGCCCAGGGCGACATGAGCGACACGGTAGCGGAAAAAGACCTGGCTACCGTCGCTATCGTAGGCGAAAACATGAAACGCACTCCGGGTATCGCCGGTAAGTTGTTCGGGACACTGGGCAGCGCAGGTATCAGCGTGATCGCCTGTGCACAGGGGGCTTCCGAAACAAACATCTCCTTCGTCATCAAGTTGAAATACCTGCGCAAGGCATTGAACTCGATCCATGATTCCTTTTTTCTTTCCCAATACAAGGTGCTGAACCTCTTCATCGCCGGGATCGGTACGGTCGGAGGCAACCTGTTGGAACAAATTCGCATCCAGCAGCCGAAACTGATGCAGCAGAACGGGCTGAAACTGAATGTCGTCGGCATAGCCAACAGCAAGCATGCCATCTTCTGTCGCGAAGGGCTGAACCTGGAAACCTGTATTGATGAACTGAAAAAAAACGGGCAGGAAAGTTCGCCCGAACATCTGAAAGAAGAGATCCTGAAGATGAATATTTTTAACTCAGTGTTCGTGGATTGCACGGCTAATCAGGCGGTATCCGACCTTTACGAAGAATTACTGAACAACAACGTCTCAGTCGTTGCCGCGAACAAGATCGCCGCTTCTTCTTCATACGAGAACTATATCAAACTGAAAGAGACGGCCCGTCACCGAGGTATCAAGTTCCTCTTCGAAACGAACGTCGGAGCTGGGCTACCGATCATCAATACGATGAACGATTTGATCAACAGCGGCGACCATATCCTAAAACTGGAAGCTGTCCTTTCCGGCACACTCAACTATATCTTCAATACGTTAAGTGCGGACATTCCCTTCAGCAAAGCGATCATGATGGCGAAAGAAGAGGGATATTCTGAACCAGACCCTCGTATCGACCTAAGCGGAAAGGACGTGATACGCAAATTAGTGATCCTGGCACGCGAAGCCGGTTATAAGGTGGAGCAGGAAGATGTGAAACGCAACCTTTTCATTCCCGAAAGTTATTTCGAAGGTTCGCTGGATGATTTCTGGCGCAACATACAAGGCCTGGATGCCCGGTTCGAAGAAAAGCGTCAACAACTGGAGGCGGAAGACAAGCGCTTCCGTTTCGTTGCCAAAATGGAAAACGGTATCTGCGAAGTCGGTTTGCAGGAAGTCGACGCCCACCACCCGTTCTACGAACTGGAAGGCAGTAACAACATCATCATGATCTCTACTGAACGATACCACGAGTATCCGATGATCATCAAAGGCTATGGAGCCGGTGCCGATGTCACGGCGGCCGGAGTCTTCGCCGATATCATATCGATTGCGAATATCCGTTAAACAATTGATAATTGACAATTATGAAAAGATAATTATGAAAAGCATCATCATCCTGGGAGACGGTATGGCCGACGAGCCGACAGAGGCTTTGGGCGGCAAGACACCAATGCAGTATGCGGACACTCCCTATATGGACAAACTGGCCGAGATGGGCGTTACTGGACGCATGAAGACCGTTGCCGACGGTTTCCATCCGGGAAGCGAAGTAGCAAACATGGCAGTACTGGGCTACGACCTCCCGACCGTCTACGAAGGACGGGGCGTGCTGGAAGCGGCCAGTATCGGATATGACCTGAAACCGGGTGAAATGGCCATGCGATGCAACCTGATCTGCGTGGAGGGCGATACCCTGAAGAACCATTCATCCGGCCATATCACCACGGAGGAAGCAGACGAGCTGATCCGCTTCCTGAACGAGCAGTTAGGGTCTGACCGCGTACATTTCCATACCGGTGTGTCTTACCGCCACCTGTTAGTAGTGAAAGGAGGCAACAAACGCCTGGATTGCACTCCCCCGCACGATGTGCCTCTCCATCCTTTCCTCCCCCTGATGATCAAACCGGAAATTCCCGAAGCACAGGAAACGGCCGATCTGCTGAATGACCTGATTCTGAAATCGCAGGAGATACTGAAAGACCACCCCGTCAACCTCCGGCGCATTACTGCCGGAAAAGACCCGGCAAACAGCATATGGCCCTGGTCGCCAGGATATCGTCCGGCTATGCAGACCATGCAGGAAATGTATGGCTTCAAGCAAGGTTCCGTCATCTCGGCCGTCGATCTGATACGAGGCATAGGCGTTTATGCCGGCCTGAAAGTAATCGATGTGGAAGGGGCTACCGGACTTTACGATACAAACTACGAAGGGAAGGCGCGTGCCGCCCTGGAAGCTCTGAAAACAAACGACTTCGTCTACCTTCATGTTGAAGCCAGCGACGAAGCCGGACACGAAGGAGATATCGATCTGAAAATCAGGACTATCGAGAATTTGGACAAACGGACCATCGGCATCATCTTCGAAGAGTTGCAGAAATGGGATGAACCGGTAGCGATTGCCGTCCTGCCCGACCATCCGACTCCTTGTGCCATCCGCACGCATACAAACACTCCCGTCCCTTTCCTGATCTATAAGCCGGGACAGGCCCCTGACTGTGTGACACGTTTCGACGAGTTCTCTGTACAGAAAGGGAAATACGGCATTTTAGAGAAAAACGAATTTATAAAAGAATTATTATGAAATATTACAGCACGAACAAACAAGCTCCGCTTGCCTCACTGGAAGAAGCCGTCGTAAAAGGTCTTGCCGGTGACAAAGGTTTATATATGCCGGAACACATCCGGCCTTTGGACAAGGATACGATCTCCGATCTTAAAAACAAATCGTTCCATGAAATCGCCTGTACGGTAGCACGGGCTTTCTTCGGAGAAGATATAGAACCGGAAACGCTCGATGCAATCGTCCGGGACACACTGTCGTTCGAAACACCGGTCGTCCCTGTACGCGATAATATCTACAGCCTTGAACTTTTCCACGGCCCGACTTTGGCTTTCAAGGATGTAGGGGGGCGTTTCATGGCCCGTCTGTTAGGTTATTTCATCAAAAAAGAAGGATTGAAGCAGGTAAACGTATTAGTGGCCACTTCCGGTGATACGGGAAGTGCCGTTGCAAACGGCTTTCTCGGCGTACCAGGCATTCACGTGTATGTACTCTATCCGAAAGGGAAAGTGAGTCCGATCCAGGAATGCCAGTTCACTACGCTTGGACAAAACATCACAGCTCTGGAAGTAGACGGAACTTTCGACGACTGCCAGGCATTAGTCAAGTCTGCCTTTATGGACGAAGAGTTGAACCGCCACATGAAGTTGACATCCGCCAACTCCATCAATGTAGCACGTTTCCTGCCGCAATCTTTCTACTACTTCAACGCGTATGCACAATTGGACAAGACGGGTAAAGCGGACGAACTCGTTGTATCTGTTCCCAGCGGAAACTTCGGCAATATCACAGCCGGATTGTTCGCACACCGGATGGGACTGCCGATCAAACGCTTCGTGGCTGCCAACAACCGCAACGATGTATTCCTGGAATATCTGCATACAGGTGTCTACACACCGCGTCCTTCCGTACCGACCATCGCCAATGCTATGGATGTCGGCGATCCGAGCAATTTCGCACGTATCCTGGACTTGTACGGGAAGAATGGCAATCCGCACGCGGAAATCATCCAACTGATCAGCGGTTACCGATTCACGGATGAAGAGATCGGGGCTACCATGAAGCAGGTTTACGACGAAACAAGTTACATACTGGACCCGCACGGCGCTTGCGGTTATCAGGCGTTGATCGAAAACGGGCTGGCTCCGGACGAAACAGGTTTGTTCCTTGAAACCGCCCACCCTGCGAAGTTCAAAGGGACGGTAGACCAAATACTGGATGCAGACATCGAAATTCCCGCCAAACTGAAAGCCTTTATGCAAGGAGAAAAGCAAAGCGTCGGGATGAGAAAGGACTTCGAGACATTCAAAAGCTACCTGTTGGCACAATAACGATCTTCACAACCATAATAGTGCAACATCCATGTCTTCAATCTCCAACAAAGACATGAATGTCGCACCTTTTATTTACTTTCCCTATTATCCGATTTCAAAATACTCCTTATAACGGTCATACAGATGACCCGCCTGCAAATAGGCGGACTGGGGACTCATGAAGTGGGAAAATTCGAAAGTGATTGCCTTGTCGTACTTTTGCCGGGCAGCCGCTTCGAGCTTCATGCGTAGCTTGTCGAACTTGATCGGGAGGAACTTGATCGGCATGTCCCGATCGAACGATTCGGCATTTGTCCAGCATTCGATACCATACTTGTCCGCCATCTTCTTATTGACACTGAAAAAAGCATCCAATTCATCATAATCGATATGACCGTCCTGAAATGCGCATGCATCCACATTCCCCTTGATCCCGTCAAATATTTCAGACCATTCCCTTTCATGCTGCTCCACTGAGACCGCTTCAGCTTTTGTCAGATCACCCCCTGCAGCGGCGACAGCTTTCTTCCCGTCAATCCACGGAGAGATAAGAGTAGGTAAACCTCCAGAAACCTCCTTGCACTGCCTGCCCAGACTGCTGAAAGCCGTGATCGCTCCCTTAGTCGCACGACTGATTTCCTGACATAGATACCACCCCTGGAAACTTTTATGATGCCCGTATTTCTTCCAGACCTCCTCAATCACATATTTATTGGATTCGATTTCCCAAGTCAAGTCGCCCGTATCCCAGTATCTTCCGGAATCATATAATCCGAAAAAGAACTTCATACCGTATTTATCCGACAGACGCAGGTACATATCAATCAGGTCGACCGAAGGCATATAACATCCGAACGTTTTCATCAGGTACTCGGAAGGATAAGTGATAAACTTGCGATAACCGCTCCGGATCACGATGACCGTATCGATCCCGATTGCTTTCATATAAGCAAAATCCCGGTCCCATTCCTTTTCTCCCCAATTCTGATGTGGGATATCATGGGATATCTCATCCAAAAAAGTCCCGGATATTTTCAATCCTTGCGCTTTCGGGATGATTAGTTTACTTTGGATATTCTCATCCGTACCGGCCTCCGAATGGCCTGCCGATACCCTTCCCGTACACGAAGCAAATGCTCCGGTTGCCAAAACAACTCCGGAAGCAGAGACTTGCTTGATAAAATTCCTCCTGTTGTGATTCTTCATGGTAAATATGCCTATTTCATTTATTCAATAGCCCACTCCTTCATTTCATACATATCCAGGTATTCCTCCCACTCGGGGTCCACCTCCGTATAGATAGAGAGCGGCAACATTTCGAACGGAGCCAGGGCTTCGTTCAAGCGTTCACCAAAGACGCGGACGGTGCGGGTATAATAGACCCATATCCTCTCTTCGCCTCCGGTATAAACGCCAGTCAGGATCGATAGCTTATCCTTTTCCATCGCTTTACGCAGAACTTCCTGCACCTCCTCCATCTTTTCGGCAAGTGCTTCGGAAGGCATTCCTTTGTCGTCACCTTTATATTTCCAGGTGATTTCCACCCGTTCCTTGAACTTGCCCGACTGAATAAATTCGGTCAATTCATCACGACCGGAAACAGTGACCAGTTGTCCGGATTCATTCTCTGAAAGAGCGGTAAACCACTCGTTGCTTAATCTCATATCAATATCAATTATTCTACAAAAATAGGGATTATTTTCCTACCAATACTTTATTTTTGCGGCAAGAATACAAGATTAAAAGGATATGATCAGACAAGTGGAACTCCAGGATGCGAAGGCAATCACGAATATTTACAACGAATATGTATTGCAGAGTGTGGCAACTTTCGACACAGAACCGGTATTGGAAGAGGAAATGCGTACCCGAATTGCGGAAATATCCTCCCGTTTTCCTTATTTCGTCTACGAGGAGAACAAGGAAATCACCGGCTATTGTTATGCCCATACGTGGAAAGAACGTTCCGCTTACCGCCACACGTTGGAAACGACAGTTTATCTGTCTCCCGGGCATACCGGAAAAGGAATCGGGAGGCTCTTGATGAAAAAACTGATCGAAGCATGTCGCGAAAATGGTTACCGCGCCCTGATCGCCTGCATCACGGAAGGGAACGAAGCCAGTAGCATCTTGCATGAAAGACTTGGATTCAAACAGGTTTCCCACTTCAAAAAGGTCGGCTTGAAGTTCGACCGCTGGCTGGATGTCGCAGACTACGAACTTCTGCTGACCCCGGCCTGTGACTGAAAGAATCGCTAAAGATCACATGCCTTACATCAATTCCTTCTCCTTCTTGGAAAGGGTACGATAAACGATATCATAAGATTGACGAACAAGTTCCTTGACCGTATTGTCGGGAACATCCTGATTAAAGTGAACACTCATCCAATACCGCTTATTCATATGCCATCCCGGCTTTATCCCCTGATAAGTTTCTTGCAGTTCAAGGTTCCTCTCCGGCTCGCATTTCAAACAACAGAAATCGAACACCTCTATATTGACAAAACAAAACCATTTACTCCCGACATAAAAGCAAAGCACATCCCTGCTGTACCTATCTGCCACATCCAGGAAAGGCATCTTCTCCTGCACTCCTTTAAAAGACAAACAATACTCTCTAAATTCTTCTACATTCATCGCTTTTTCTTTTAAATTCCGTATCTATAACATTCCTACTCTGACACAAAAATAGTAAAATAAAAAAGTAGAGAAAGAGCAAAAGCACAAAACCAATCAACTTTCTCTCACTAATTTCCGGATGGCGAAGGAATAGGATCATTCTTCCTCTTTTTCCAAAGCTGGTAACTGTTAAAAACATTTTGCCACAGGACGTATGATCCGGGGCCGACTGAAGAAAGCGGCTCCAGATAGGTATAGGCCATCCAGATGGCAAGTACGGTGTTTTTCTGTCCAAGGGCTTGTCCGGCACTGATACGGTCGGAATAACGGGTTCCGATCTGTTTACCCAAATAAAACTGGATAGCGCAGGTTACCAATCCGGCCAAGGCGATCAACAGCTCCACTCCTACCGGAGCATTGCTTTCGACAAGAGACTTCACCGTCTTTGCCGTCACGATGGCCAGCGCAACCCCCCAGAGATAGAAAGCAAGATCGCGGAACCCCAACAGGTAATGGTGCAGCTTCGGAAGAAAATAGCGGAACAACATCGCCAGGAAAAACGGACACAACAACAAAGGGAACACTTTGCTCAATATCTTCAGGAAAGCAGCCATAAAAGTTATATCGGCATGGGGCTCTACCAACGGAAACATCAACGGGACGACTGCCGCCGCCAGAATGTTCGACAGCAATGTATAAGTCGTCAGGCTGGACGCACTTCCTCCCAACTTACCGGTAATAACAGCCGCGGCAGTAGCCGTCGGACAGATCAGGCAAACCATCGCACCCTCGAAAACCTCCTTGTAGGCACCATCCATCTTCACGAATATCAATAACACAGCTACCAACGAAGCCGAAGCAAGCTGGAACAACAGCAACCATCCATGCCAGGGAGAAGGCATCAACTCGTGTGGTTGCACTTTGCAGAAAGTCAGCAATAATTGTGCAAAGATCAGGGCAGGAGTCAGATAAGAGATAAAAGAACTCATAAATGGTTTTGTCGGCTCCAGAAAAGCGAAGTTGGCAAAGATAAAATAACCTAATGCACCGGCGAGCATCGCAACAGGCAATGTCCAGTTTTTCAGAAAATTCAACATAGAAACAGCATGTTTTTTATTCGGGATGCAAACTTACAAAACATCTCCCACTTCACGCACTATAATCACAATAAAATCCAAAGCACAACAAAACCCATAGGGTTACGGGTCATAATGCATAGCTTTACACCCTCTAACCCTATGGGTTTTCCTATCTATCTCGCCTTACTTGCGAAACGGCGCTTTTACGACTTGGGCTTTCAAGTTGCGCCCCCGGACTTTGATACAGATTTCCGTCCCCGCTTTTGCGAATTCCGGTTTCACATATCCCATACCGATACCCTTCTTCAAGACAGGTGACATGGTTCCGGACGTTACCACACCGATGACATTGCCTTCGGCATCGGCAATCTCATAGCCGTGACGAGGAATACCTTTGTCAACCAGTTCGAAGGCACACAACTTGCGGGTAACACCTTCTTTCTTCTGGCGTTCCAGTTCGGCACGATTGGTGAAATTCTTGCCTTCGGCGAACTTGGTGATCCAACCCAGGCCAGCTTCGATCGGCGAGGTCGTATCGTCGAGGTCGTTACCGTACAGGCAGAAGCCCATTTCCAGACGCAGCGTGTCGCGTGCGCCCAAGCCGATCGGCTTGATCCCTTCAGGCTTGCCGGCTTCGAAGATGGCATTCCAGATTGTCATGGCATCGTCCAGATAGAAATAAAGTTCAAAACCACCGGCTCCGGTATATCCCGTATTGGAGATGATGACGTTCTTGCAACCGGCAAACTCACCTGTTGTAAACGCATAATAAGGGATAGCAGACAGGTCAACCGAAGTCAAGCGCTGTAAAACCTCAACGGCTTTCGGACCTTGTACGGCCAACTGTGCAGTACGATCGGAAGAGTTCTCCAGTTCCGCTCCTACCGTATTATGGCTCACACACCAGTCCCAATCTTTGGCGATGTTGCCCGCGTTGACAACCAAAAGATATTTTTCCGGCTCATAATGATAGACCAGCAGGTCGTCCACAATGCCGCCCTTATCATTCGGGAAGCAAGTATATTGAGCTTTGCCGATCGGCAACACGGAAGCATCGTTCGAGGTGATACCCTGGATGAATGCCAGCGCGTTCGGACCTTTTACCCAGAACTCGCCCATGTGGGAGACATCGAACACACCAACACCGTTCACAACGGTCATGTGTTCGTCGATTATACCGGTATATTCGATCGGCATGTTGAAACCTGCAAATTCATGCATTTTGGCACCGAGTGCGATGTGCACGTCGGTAAACGGAGTTGTTTTCATGATTTATGATTTGTGATTTATGATGTATAATTACCTTTGACTAACAATTCTGCTATTTTAATGATCGTCTCCATACTCTTTTCAAGCGACTTGACCGGGAGAAATTCATAACGTCCGTGGAAATTCAACCCGCCTGCGAAAATATTCGGGCAAGGCAGTCCCATGAAAGAAAGACGCGCCCCGTCCGTTCCTCCGCGGATCGGTTTCACAAGCGGCTTGACACCGGCTTCCTTCATGGCATCGAACGCCAGATCCACGATAAACTTCTTCGGTTCGACCACTTCGCGCATATTATAATACTGGTCGCGCATTTCGAGTGTCGTGCTGCCCGGATGCATCTCGTTCATTCGCGCCACCAGTTCTTGCAACAACTCTTTCTTTTGCTCGAAAGCGGTACGCACATGGTCGCGTATGATATAAGAAAGGGAAGCTTCCTCGACCGTTCCACCCATGCCGGTCAGATGGAAAAAGCCTTCATAGCCGGTCGTATGTTCGGGACGTTGTGCGGCCGGCAGCCAAGAGGCGAACTCTACCGCCAGCAACGATGCGTTCAGCATTTTGTCCTTGGCATATCCCGGATGTACGTTCAGCCCTTTGAAAACGACTTTGGCTCCGGCAGCATTGAAGTTCTCGTATTCCAACTCGCCGATCTGTCCGCCGTCGATCGTATAAGCCCATTCACAACCGAACTTTTCGACATCGAAATAGTCGGCTCCGGCTCCGATCTCCTCATCAGGCGTAAAGCCGATACGGATCTTGCCATGTTCGATCTCCGGATGATCTTTCAAGTATTGCATGGCGGCGATGATGGCAGCCACGCCCCCCTTGTCATCCGCTCCTAACAGGGTCTTGCCGTTGGTCACGATAAGATCCTGTTCTTTATAATCGTTCAGTTCGGGAAACATAAGCGGAGAAAGTACCACGTTTTCTTCGGCACACAACACGATATCTCCCCCTTTGTAATTCACGATACGCGGCTGCACATCTTTTCCCGACATATCGGGGCTGGTATCCAAATGGGCGATAAAGCCGATCGTCGGAACCTCCTTTGCCGTATTGGCGGGCAGAGTAGCCATCAGGTAGCTCTTGTCATCGAGAGTGATCTCTTCCAATCCTATCTCTTCCAACTCTTTTACCAATGCTTCGGCAAACACGCGCTGTCCCGGCGTACTGGGTGTCACCCCTGTAGTTTCGCTCGACTCGGTGTCGAACGTCACATACTTTAAAAATCTATCTGTTACAGTCATCTTTATCCTTTCTTTAAGTTACATTTTTCAATTAACAGCGTAAAGGTAAAGAAAGTATGGGGAAAGACAAATATTTCGCTATCAAAAACAAAGGGAATTGGCTTGCTAATCTGCATAAGTTCTCATAAATTTCAGTACCATTAAGGGGAAAGTCACTTGATGAGCATTGAGAGAGGGGGCGGCAATAGTAACCCGGATAAAGTTGCATTAACTCGGACATACGTGCTCTCATTACTCGATCTTCTTCTGCGCTTCCACGAGTTTGTACCACATCTTTTACTTGAGGCTCCTCAGAGAAATTCCATAAAAACCTCATTCGAGATGTTAAGTCCTCCTCATAACTTTCACTCTCTTTAATTGCGTATTTTGTTTCTTTCAACCATTCAAGAAGTCCACTTTCTTGATTTATTGACAAGTTGTTTTTGTCAGAATATGCTAAAATAGGATAGTAGTTCCTTGTTGCGCCTATAATGACAAACTTTTGATCCGGATAATTAATGATATACATCAACGGGGTGTTGTTTTCATCAAAAATCGTTTGAACATCAGCCCTTTCATCTCCTTGATTACGTGTCTGAGGTAAATTTTGAAATTTTTTGGCAACGAATAGGGCTTGTGCTTCCGACACGAAAGGATTTTCTGTTTCAGACAAAACGGATATATCACGTTCTGCCGTACCGGTCGTATTTACGACATCTACATCTAAGCTATTTGCACAAGATACAAATAGTAAGATGGCAACTAAATACGTTTTAAGTTCATAACATTCAGACTTTTAATAGTTAATAATTATTTATATTGCAATCTGTCTTATTTTTTGAAGCCATCTTTAAAAAGATAGTTCTCTGATTAGTTTAAGGTTTGTTGTAAACGACAAGCGCAATTTAAGAAAAAAAACATTTTAAATGGTTCATAATCTGGCTATTTGTATATCAAAAAAGCATAAAACATAACACTAACCCTAAAAATATGCAATAGCGATCTGACTTTAACCGGATATTAGCTACATTGTGATCTATCAAACACATATTCCCGCCCCCTCCATTTGTCTTGGAAGAATCGGGAATATGATTAACTATCTATTATCTTTTAGAAACAGCTGCTTCCGTCGAAACAATGCGTACAAACTTTACATTTCGGTAAGCCGATTGCCTCGATGAGTGTTTCCAGCGTATTGAACTTTAACGAGCTCAGGCCGAAACGGTCGGCAATAATCTGCACCATCTTCTTATATTCCGGCGAGTCGGTCTGGGCATATTTGTCCAGGTTCTTGTTCTCGTCACCTTCCAGCTCCTTGATGATCCGGCGGGTAATCAGTTCGAGCGGACTCTTCTGCGAAGTAAAGCCGATGAACGGGCAACCGTAGATCAACGGCGGGCAGGCAATGCGCATATGTACCTCTTTTGCTCCGTAATCATACAGGATATTCACATTGTCGCGAAGCTGCGTTCCACGCACGATCGAGTCATCACAAAACAGAATCCGCTTCCCCTCCAGCATGGCCCGGTTAGGAATCAGTTTCATTTTTGCGACAAGCGAACGCAACTCCTGATTAGCCGGAGTGAAACTACGCGGCCAGGTCGGTGTGTATTTGGCTATCGCCCGATGGTAAGGCGCCCCTTTACCTTCGGCATACCCCAAAGCCATTCCTACGCCTGAGTCGGGGATACCGCAAACACAATCCACTTCGCTCTCGTCCTTCTTTCCCATCTTGTAACCGCTTTGGAAACGGACCTCCTCCACATTCCTGCCTTCGTAGCAAGAGACCGGGAAACCGTAATACACCCAAAGGAAAGAGCAGACCTGCATCTTCTCGTTCGGTTGGCGCATCTGCTCGATGCTGTCGGCACGCAAGCGAAGGATTTCACCCGGCCCGACAAATCGGTCTATTTCATAATCCAAGTTAGGCAAACTGCTCGATTCGCTCGTGGCGGCATAGGCTCCGTCTTTCTTACCTATAATAATAGGTGTACGTCCCCACTTGTCGCGAGCCACGATGATGCCGTCTTCCGTCAGCAGCAGCATGGAACAGGAACCTTTGATCCGGTTGTAGACATTTTCAATGCCTTCGACAAAATTCTTTCCCTGCGTAATCAGCAATGCGACCAGCTCAGTCTGGTTTGTCTTGCCCGAACTCAGTTCGGAGAAGTGCATATTCGCTTTCAGCAAATCCTGTTCCAAATCCTCGATGTTATTGATCTTGGCAACCGTCACGATGGCGAACTTACCGAGATGGGAGTTGATGACGATCGGCTGCGCATCCGTATCGCTGATGATACCGATTCCGGCATTTCCCACAAACTTGTCGAGAGCAGGTTCGAACTTCGTACGAAAATATGAACTTTCCAGATTGTGAATCGAACGGGTAAAACCGGCCTCCTTATCGTATGTAGCCATACCGCCACGCCGGGTCCCTAAATGAGAATTATAGTCGGTGCCATAAAATAAATCAGTAGAACAGGCCGACTTAGAAATAGTTCCGAAAAAACCACCCATTGTAAATAGTGTTTTTGATTTTTGAATTTGACCACAAAGGTACAAGATTATTTACAAAATGTCACTACTACCCCATCAAAATCGAATTTATACCCCATGTATTTAGAATTAGTAGCAAGGGTAATATTTTTTAACAAAGCTATTTCACATTAATGTCCTGTTTTCACTACCAAAACGACAAATAGAGCTTCCCAACAAAATCATACGCCTCCAATATCTTAAATACATTTTTTAACACATATAAAAACAAAAGGTTTCCAACTACTTACAAACAGACAAGACCTATTTCTTCAGAAAACGCTTGTATTGTAAAAAATAATATCTACTTTTGCACCCGGGTAAGTCCTACACGGCATGCTCCCTCGGAACTCCCCCAGGGCTTGATCGCAGCAAGGGTACTTGGTTGTAGCGGTGCGATGTGAGTAGCTCGTCCACCTGCCTCTTTAGCTCAGTTGGCCAGAGCACGTGATTTGTAATCTCGGGGTCGTTGGTTCGAATCCGACAAGAGGCTCAAAATAAATAGACAATTGACAATTGACAATTAAGAAAAATATTTAATTGCGATTGTCAATTGTCTTTTTTATTTTTAATTGTTAATTATCTGTTAATCGTTCGTTAATTGTCAATCATCAATCGTCAATTGTCAATTCTAAGCATTGTATATTCTCACAAAAGGATTAATTTTGCTGATGAGAACATAAAAAACAGCATTATCATGGAAGAGAATAAAGGTTTACTGTTGAAGTGCGCGATGTCTTATGGCCTGGTTATGGGCATCTATTGGGTGATAAAATATCTGTTCCTTATTTTCGGATATTCCACCCCCTCGCTCATCTTTATTTATGAAGGCCTAAGCCTTGCCGTTCCTTTCATTGCCTACTACCTGACCAAGCGTTACCGGCAGGACATAGGAGGGAGCATCAGTTTCTTCCACGCATGGCGGTTCGGGATCATGCTGTACTTCTTTGCTGCCTTGATCGTTTCGATCGAGCATTTCATATTCTTCCAGTTTATCGCTCCGCCCGACTTCCTGAGCAATACGATTACACAAGCTATAATAGTGCTGAAGAACGCAGGCTTCAACAGCGAAGTGATCGAGACCATCAGCCGGACCAACTTCACTCCCATCCATATGGCTATTCAACAGATTTTCAATAATATATTTTACGGAATCATATTATCCATACCGGTAGCAGCACTGGTTTGCCGAGGTCGAACAGCAAGCCCTGTGCCCGAAGAAAAATAAGAAGAAAATAAAAACAAATAATGGACATATCAGTAGTTATACCACTGTACAATGAAGCCGAGTCTCTTCCAGAATTGTTTGCCTGGATAGAGCGGGTGATGAAAGAACATAATTTCAGTTACGAAGTAATTTTTATCAATGACGGAAGCACGGACAACTCCTGGGAAGTGATCGAAGCCCTTAAAAGCAAGAACCCGGAAGTGGTACACGCGGTCAAGTTCCGTCGTAATTACGGCAAATCCCCAGGTCTGAACTGTGGTTTCCAACGGGCAAAGGGCGATGTGGTCATCACCATGGACGCCGACCTGCAGGACAGCCCCGACGAGATTCCCGAACTGTACAGGATGATCACCGAAGACGGCTATGACCTCGTATCGGGTTGGAAGAAAAAGCGCTACGACCCGCTGTCGAAAACCATCCCGACCAAGCTGTTCAACGCCACGGCACGCAAAGTCAGCGGCATTAAGAACCTGCACGACTTCAACTGCGGGCTGAAGGCTTACAAAAACATCGTAATCAAGAACATAGAAATCTACAACGATATGCACCGCTACATTCCCTATCTTGCCAAGATAGCAGGATTCAGCAAGATTGGCGAAAAGGTGGTGCAACACCAAGCACGCAAGTACGGAACGACCAAGTTCGGACTGAACCGCTTTGTAAACGGTTACCTGGACCTGATCACCCTCTGGTTCACCTCCAAATTCGGCAAGAAGCCGATGCATTTCTTCGGATTATGGGGAAGCGTGATGTTTTTCATCGGTTTCATCGCACTGGTCATGGTATTGAGCGCGAAACTGATTTCCATCTGTACAGGAGATTTACGACCACTGGTCACCAACTCACCCTACTTCTATGTTTCGCTGACAGCCATGATTCTCGGAACGCAGATGTTCCTTGCGGGATTCATCGGAGAACTGATTTCAAGAGATTCACCTAACCGGAACAAATATAAAATCGAAACGGAACTGTAAGTATGTCATTTTTAGAAATAGTCTTACTGGCTGTGGGATTGTCGATGGACAGTCTCGCAGTTTCTGTCACCGGCGGGACTCTCATACAAAACTACAGACATCACCACATACTGAAGATCGGCTGTGTGATGGGGATTTTTCAAGCAGGAATGACCATAGCGGGCTACCTGGCGGGGATGAGTTTCAAGAAATACATCACGGCATTCGACCATTGGATTGCATTCCTGCTGTTATTTTACATCGGAGGCAAAATGATACACGAAAGCACCCTGGAAGAAGAGGATTGCAAAACGGATCCGCTCTGCTACAAAACGCTGTGTGGATTAGGCATTGCGACAAGCATTGATGCACTGGCTGTCGGCATATCGCTGGCCTGCATCGAATCTTCCATTACGCTGGAAGCCCTGACGATAGGAATCATCACCTTCCTGCTTTCGGCTTTCGGGGTTTACTTCGGAAACCACTTCGGCCGCAAGATCGATCTCAAACTGGACTTGATCGGCGGACTGCTCCTGATCGGTATCGGGACCAAGATTCTGATCGAGCATCTTTATTTTAACAGGTGATATTTGAATGTATATCCTTTCTATATATGTTTTATTTCATCCTCTTCCATTCCTGTGATTTGCGCGATAAGTGAAATACTCATGCCTGCTTTTTTCATGTTTTGAACGATTTCCAACTGTTTCTTTTGTTCACCTTGGATAATACCTTCCGCACGTCCTTCCGCACGTTCTGTAAAAATATTGTTGCGCAAAATAACGATATTGTCCAAATGCCGGTAGTAGGCTTTCTGTTCATCCTTAGTCATACGGTTCAAAAGCAATCGTGTACGAGCCTCCTCCAACCCTGGAGCAGTAGCGTCTTTCGGTATATCGCCCGTATTCAAGTAATAGATCCACTCTTCTAACGGAGTTGTCGCAACACTGTTGAAGTCATTTACCTTCAGAATATAATATTCCGGATAAAGCTGGCTGACAGCGTCCACTTTGAATGTTTGCTTTTGAAAAGGAGACAACTCCAACAGCTCTCCATTATGCAGTCCTTTAAATTCCGTTTTACCATGATAGACAAAATCAGTCCCATGCCCTAACGAGAAATAAACGATGTTAATGCTATACACCTTTTTAATGTTTTCATATCCCTCTCCACGATTGATATATTCGGTAACCAACTTGGATACTCCGAACAACATACGCTGGAAATAAGCATATTCGTTGTTATTCTGCATTTCAATCAAGAACAGTTCGCCTTTGTCGTTTTCGGCCAAAATGTCCACACGATTATACTTGTCATATTCATCTTCCTGATTACTTTCGCTTTCCAGCAACTTTTGAATCGTAATTTTCTGGGATAAAAGTGTCGTCAACAATCCTTCAAGGACCGCATAATTGGCTTTATTGCGCAACAAGCGCTTCATCGCCCAATCGAAACGTATATAATCTGACATATCAGGTTTAGTTTAAGTTTTTAAGAACATCAGACCAAAGATATGCTTTTCTTAAGAAAAATCATACTTTTATCAAGATTATTTTGCCGAATAAACCCGTTCCGTTTTTTCAGCAATATTGTCCCAATCATATTTAGACAGGTCATATTCCGGCTTTGTCAGCCTATCCTCCGACATGACTTGGATATGTGACATCAAATCTTGTACATCGTCCAGCTTGAAATAATTCTCTTCCGGTAAGCCTACCGCTTTGTTTGCCGGTATATCGCTGACCAGCACCTTTATACCGCACGACATCGCCTCCAGCAAGGTAATCGGCAACCCTTCATGAGACGAAGGCAAAACAAACAAGGCCGCATGTTTATACAACTGATGCAACTTCTCTCCCTTCACGATGCCGGGAAGAAGCACATCATTTTCAAGAGCAAAAACCTTAAGGGAATGCGCATACGAAGAAGGATAATCAGCATCTCCGGCAATAACCAATTTATAGTTTTTCAACCGAAGCCGCACAAACGCCTCCATCAAACGATCAAACCTTTTCTCTTCCACAAACCGGCCTACCGCCAAAATATACCGTCCGGATTGCAACCCAAGACTATCCAGATAATCCGAAGCATTCCCGTTGCCACACAAAGAGGTAATCCCATTATAAATTAGATGCACCCGTTCCACCCGGTTATATTTCTTTCGTAACAGATCGGATATGACTGTCGATATCGATATGATATCCCGTGCCCAAAAGGCAGCAAAACATTCTCCCAACCGAAGTACGCTTTTTACAATCCACCCCCATTTCTCACGATCATAATCCGGACCATGATGCGTCATGACAACCCGTAGCCCGAGTAACCGGGCAAAAGGAATCATCACAGAAGGACCGACAGCATGAACATGAAGCACATCCGCATGTACCTTCTTGGCAAACCAAACAGCTTTAGCCGTATGGACAAGAGCTTCCACCCCCGATGTTACCGGACAAGTAATATCCTTGAACTTTACTCCTTTATATTCTGTCAAAAACGGATTTTCCTTGACAAAATTCTTCCTCCGGACCACAATGACTTCATGCCCCATACGGACGATACGAGGAAACAACTCTTCACAATGCGTTTCCACCCCGCCTTGTATATTCGGAAAACCTCTCAGACCGACAACGACTATCCTCATACCTTACCTTTCAAATTGCCTTGTTCCGGATCTTGGCCGACATCATACCACTTTCGGTCCAAACACAGAGGTTTGCCAAGCAGACTGTTCACCTTGTTTCTCAGCACCCATTGCAACGGATGGCGGATATATTTTTTCATAACCGGCGATGCCGTCCCAACCATCCAACAATTCTTAGGACACTTACGAACCCATCCTCTCACCTTCTGCGCCTGTTCGCTCTCCCATACTTCACGGAAATCGGTTATTCCCCGGATATTCCCCATGCTCTCTTTCCAAAACTTCTCTTCAAGACCGTTGCAAGGATAAACCTCGCCATAAGGATCGACAAAAAAATTGACCAAACCGGCCTCACAAGGCAACATACGCCGGTTCCCCTCGATATAGTTGATCAATCCATTATTAAAGAAAGCCCGAAACCAAGACTTAGGAGAGTTTTCTTTCAACTGCAAAACGATCAGTTTCTCAAAGTTAGAAATAACCTCATCCCTATTGGTGATCACGTTGTCATACTTATGAAAATAATACGAATTATGGAAAGCCGCCGTTGCAAACTCCAAGCCCAATTGTTTCGCCAGATGATATAACGACAGCATATCCTGCGAATTATTGTTCGAAACAGTTATCCCGAACCCAATATCTTTCACTCCCATATTCTTCAAAGTCAGAAGAGTACGAAGTCCTTTGTCGAAACCACCTTGCCGCCCCCTCAATTCATCATTCTTCTGCGACAATCCCTCTATACTAATCCGCACACCTATATTCGGGAACTTTTCAGCCAAGCGGATCACCCGGTCTTCAAACCAACCGGAAGTAGAAATGACCACACGCGGAGATTTCTTGAAAAGGACCTCGACTATTTCATCCAGGTCTTCCCTTATAAACGGCTCTCCCCCAGTAACATTGACAAACTTGACAGAAGGCAAGACTTCCAATTCTTCCGGCCGTATCTCCTTACTCTTTTCCGTAGGATTCTGCCAAATATCACACATCTTGCACTGCATCGGACACCGATAGGTCGTGATGATACACATATCGGTAGGTTGTTGTATTGCGTTTTGTTGTTCACTCATCATAATAAAAAACAATTAAAACCCGTCATAACTTCCGGTTTATTTTCATAACGGAAAATAGGGAGAGATATTGTAACTGCTCAAACTCCCACAAATTAACCATAAATTTCCAACAACCGCTGGTAATATCTCTCCGCATCGAACCGTTTTTGTGCCTCCTTGGCTATCGTCCGATAATCAAATGAAGCCTCGAACATCTCTTTGATTTTATCAGACAAATCATCCACATTCCGGCTCTCGAAAGTCATACCATTCACACCCTCTTCTATCAGCTCCGGAATACCACCGATCCGCGCTCCAAGAACCGGGGTTCCCAGGCAAAGGGATTCGATGACAGAAATCGGATTATTTTCATACCATTCGGAAGGGACGACACAAAAACGTGCTTTTCCTACAATTTCTTTGATTTCAGGCCATTGCTTAAACCCGACAAATTCGATCTTGGCATCTGCCAATCCTCTCAGTTCCTCTTCCAAAGCTCCCCCCCCAATAATAATCAGTTTAAAAGGATTCCGTCTTGCCACCTGTATCAAACTCGCAATTCCTTTTTCATGAGACAACCGGCCGACAAAGCAATAATACGCTTCCCGATCACAAGTTATCCCTTTGCATTTGTCCAAGTCTATAAAATTGCAAAGACTGCGCAAATTACTAAAGCCGCCTTGCGACATCATTCTTTCCATAAACTGACTGGGACAAATAAAAAAATCCGTACACTTTTCCAACCGCTCCCGATTCCAGCAAACAGCCTCTCCATACGCCAAAAGACTCGCTGTACAAGAGTTTTTCATACATCTATATTTCAAGACATTCCATTTGTTGTTAAAACAAGCTTCACAGATTATATTTCCATTCCGCAAACAATCATACCGGGGACAAAGCAACTTATAATCATGCAACGTCCAAACGACTTTTATATGACGACGATGTGCTATCTCTGCAACCACCGGAGACAATTGGGAATGTATATTGTTCAGATGGACAATATCAGGGTTGAAATCATCCAGCAAAGCATTGAATTTCCGGACGACCTCTTTCGAACCAAAAGGACGCATAACCGCATCAATCCCCTTTCCACCTTTTGCAAACTTCACCTCTGACGGAAAATATCTACTCCAAGGAGTCTGCAACGTGTTAGGATGCTGCATGGCAAAAATCGCGACCTCATGCCCATGCGATTCCAATAACTTAACCAAATTGATTGTATAAACACAATCCCCTCCACGAGGGTAATAGAATTTATTTACAACAACTATTCTCGCCATATTTTTCCTCCTTAAAACACGATTGCTCCAGTTTCGCTTTCCTAAGATCCGAAAGCAAAAGCCCCAAAAGCATCATCATATAAAAACCACGGTTATGCGTGATGGTCGTGTCTGCCACACATTCTATCAAAAAGAAACCGACAATCATCAAGACCATCAATGTTTCTTTATGTGCCAACTGATAATGTGTCAATCCTTTCAATCCCAAATACGTCCAAAAAGCAAAAAAAAGAATGACACCGGCAACTCCGAACTGAGCCAGGCTGGGATAATAAGCATCAGCAACGAATGTTGCGCTCCCCTTTGTCAGTCCAAAAATGCCATCCATCCCATACCGAGCATAAATATCTGAATAATAAACACCGGAAGCATACGTTGCATAAGAAGCAAATCCCGATCCAAAAGGGAAATAGTCTTCCAATATATTAACAGAATTAAAATAAAGAGCCGCACGGGCTATGGAATTTTGTATTTCCTCGTTCTCCTCCAAAAAATCTCCTCCGCCAATGAAATAGGCATCGATTTTTTGATAAGCGACAAGCAACACCAATCCGATCACTCCTGAAAGCAACAAAATGTTTTTCAAATTCAACTTCAATCTGAACGAAGGCCTCAATACCACAACCATCGCCGCACAAATAATAAAAAAGCCATACGCCTTGGAACGCCCCGAGAAAATAGAAACAGCCATTAACAGAATAAAGATAATCTTATCTTTCCGGGTATAGTCACAACAATAAAGATACGTCATACCGACAACAATGGCAGCCGTTGCCAATCGAGACGGGTGCATCTTTAAAAGTTTCAAGACAGATGGTATAAAGAGATAGGTCACACCAATCAAAAAAAGATAAACACTAAGAACCAAACAGATCTCACATATCAGTTTTTTATATTTTTGCGGAATCTCCGGCTTGATGGCATAAACACAAAACAGACCGAGATAAGGTTTATATTGAGTCACGAAGTCCACTATGATTCCTGCTTTACTATTGCTACCGATAAAAAACGAATAGCACAAATAAAACAAAAACACACTTGTTACCACCAAAAACATCTTGTTCACCTCCCATTTCTCGGTCACGAAAACATATTTTAAATAGAGAAGCAACAAAAGCAGAGAACAAATTTCATCTGTAAAAGCAAAACCGATCGTATCGTAGAATATCACCCCGAAAACCAAGGTAAACAGGAGTAACCTGAAAAAATTTTTATTGACGAAGTCTTGTATCATTACATTATAATTACATTATTCACCTTCACACGCCTTTCTACGCGCTATCCAACAATCATTTTCTGTGAAACCCGCCCTTTCCGGGTTATGCACACGATCCTATAGACTTGCAAATGTAACAGTTTATTCCAAGCCGTACAACATCACACAATACGCTAGCCCTCCAAATTTCTTTTATCGGTACTGAAATTGATCCCGACTTTCGTAACCGGCAGACCAGACAAAACAAAACGATCGGATAAATATGTCTGTCATTTATTTTCATAATCTCTTCTTCATTCATCTGACATATCTTTATTCACCACCAAATTCTTTCCGAAAACCGAGCCGCACCAAGATGTCGACCTTACCGGCCTCGCAAAACTCCTTGAGACGATTGTATAAGAGATATCTTCCACGCCTCAAGAAACACAACCCAACATCGCCTTCATCAGAAACTCCATTTTTCACAAACGGGTCTGCCAATTGCCCGTCAAACAAAATCCGAAATCCATATATCTATTATCATAAACCTTAATAGGTTGACTCTATGACTTTATTCCCAAAACTTCATTATGACAATCCACCATCCTTTCTATTGTATAGCACCGTGCTTTACTTACCAAGAATTTTCCATATTCTTCCGTAGGCTCCGACAAACAAAGTTGAATGGCATTGTATAACGAATCCTCATCTCCAGGTTTTGCCAAATATTGCGGATAATCATCTTTCAGAAACTCAACAGCAGCACCACTTCCCCACGTTGACACAATTGGCGTACCGAATGAAGCAGCCTCGTTGATGACCAATCCCCAACATTCCTGCCGGGAAGGAAGTACAAACAAGGCACATTTTTTATACTCTTCTTCTAATTCCGCCTTTTGAAGAAAGGGGATGAATTCGATATTGGGTACTTCCGATATATCAAAATCACTTAAAAATAAATCCTGACGAACTCCCATTCCCACAAATTTGTATTTTATGCTTTGATCTTTCAATGCGACTTTCAACATGACATCCATTCCTTTATAAGAAAAATACTGCCCCACTACCAACACAAACGATTCTCTTTGGGGTACACCAAAGGGGGAAGCGGCAATCTCCTTTTCATAAAGAGAGCTGAAATAGTAAGAAGAAACTTGCTTCTTTACAATCTTTTGCAAATTTGATTTTGATTTTTCTCCTGCAATCAGATAGAAACTTGCACCTTTCACAAACCACCTTTTAACCCTTGCTTTCAACGAATTTCCTTTAAAAAAAGATTCGCCATCAAAATTCAAAACAAAAGGAATTCGCATAAAACGTAAATAAAGAGTCAACCACCTCTCCATTCCAAGATTACAACAGCCGATGATTATAACATCCCAATCATCTTTCAAAAGTTTAAACAACTTCAAATAAGAAAAAATAATACTTCCCTCTTTATCAAGGAATATCGCTTTATGTTTTAACTCCTCACTCGCTGTCCACTTACCGTTTCTATGTTGAACAGCAGAGGATTCATAAGCTACAGTCAAATCACAAGATTCCGACAACTTGTTAAAAAAGCGAGTGCGATAAGGAACCCTTTTGACTGTAATATACAATATTCTTTTCATTTTACGCAAATTATAATAAAAAGGAATAAGACAAAAGTACTACAAAAACAAACAGCATCCAAAAAGTAGATCATTAATCAAGAAAACGTATCTACTCCATAGAATAAGAAATTGTAACTGTTGAATTGGGTGCAGTTATCCTGAATATTGCATTTTTCCGCATTTTCATTTGCAGAAGTCTGTATTATTCACGAATATTGTAAATTCATTATCACAACATACATAAAAATGATATACTTGATAGAACCGAATCAAGATAAATACGGCCATTCTGTTATTTATTTAAACAGTTTACTAAAGTTGAAAAATACATGCCATTTAAAAAAGGACGTAGATTTGGCAAGGAATTGCCATTCCCAACTTTTTATGATTGCCAAATATTATCAAGCATTAAGGAAACAACTCATGTCTATCCCTAAAGGAAATACCGCCCATTTGTTGTATGGAGATTTGTACTACAAGATTCCCTTCATTTCTTCTTTTTTACTACAACGCAACAAAATGATCGTGACCATGCACAGTTGCCCCAAAGGAAAAATGAAACATTGGCTTATGAAAAATTTCTGCCACCGGGTGAAACATATAATCGTGCACTCCAGATATATCCTCAAGCAAATGAACGCTATCGGAATCAAAAACGTATCTTACATAGACTATCCCAGTTTTTACGACTACTCAAAACTCCCGGCAAAATCAGAAATACGGTCAATATATGGAATCAGCCAAGACAAGATCGTATTATCAGCCCTTGGAGGTATCCGCAAAGACAAGGGGTTAGACATATTGCTTGAATCGTTCCAATATCTTCGCAAAGAAGTCAAAGATAAAATCATCTTAAATATCGCAGGTGTGTCTTATAAATCATTCCTCCAAGAACAAGACATACAAGAGCGATGCCACCGGTATGCCATTCCCAACCGCTTGATTGTCCGCCCACTTACGGAAAAAGAATTTATGGAAAACGTTTTAGTGACAGACTATATGGTCATGCCTTACCGTGGCAATATGACCGGAAACAGCGGTCCCATGACAGAAGCGATCGTCAACCACATACCTTCAATTGTCCCCCGGCAAAGCAATCTTGGTGCTATTTGCCAACAATTCAACGTTGGTTTGGTTTTTGAACAAGAGAATCCTAAAAGCCTAGCATCGATCATAGAAAAGGCAGTCTTAACCTCCAATAAGTATGATTTTTCTTATGCAGATAGACTAAAAGAAGAATCTTTTCTACAATCACATGAGACATTATACGAAAGTTTTTCTTAATTTTGTTACTTGCACACATAATTATACATCATGAAAAAAGCATCTGTTTTCCCTATTTACGTCATCATGGCATTACTGGCATATATTGCTTGTGACAAGGATGAAAAAGAAACATGCCATTCCTTACGCAGTGAAACTTCTTCTTCCTACGACCAAAACCAACTAAAAACGAAGCCTTTTTTAAATTCGATCCAATACAACACGGATTCTTCCGGTACATACGAGCGATTCAAGATCGTCCATATTTCAGATATCCACATATCCAAATGGACAACAGATAACCTTGCCAATCGACCTAATAACCTAATCGAAGCCGTACAATTCGCTAATACTCACGACCATCTGATTGACATTATGGTCGCAACTGGTGATTTTATTGAACAAAGCTCTACTACAGATAAGAAAACAGCATCCAATTTTTTAAAATCGTTTGTTTCGAACTATTATACTTCCAACAATATCCCAAGTTTTGCCTGCACCGGCAACCATGACAGCAATAAGTTGACCGATAATGCAGCCTATCATTTAAACACACAAGAGATCCAACAAATATTGTTTTCCCAAAACAACTATCCACTCCAACGGCCTACAGAAGAGAACTATTACTATACAGACATAGATAATACGTCGGAAGGCAAAATCCGAATCATTGCATTAGACAATACAGACGTAGAAAATATCCAACAATTAACACACAACCTCTCATGTATCACCCAAAAACAAATAAATTGGTTCGTAAATACAGCCTTGAAAGAGAATATGACATCCCAACATCATGTCATCATTTTGAACCATCATCCCTATCAGCCTTATTCCAAGAACCAATCAACCTATATGTGTTCCGGCACTCATCTCTATAGCGAAAAACTGATACCAGACATCGTCAACGCTTTCATCAAAAAAGAACAACTGAATAAAACCTATAGCGCAAGAATATCGTCTTATCAACCCATCCGTGTAGAAGCTGATTTCACACATGCCACAGGTGAATTTGTATGTCATTTAGGAGGACATACACATACTTTTGGGCTGTTCGATGTAGAATGTAGCGACAAAAATCCAAGCAAACAAATCATGCTTTTAGGAAACACGTTATCTCCCGAACGACAAAACAAATACTACCAACCTATCCAAAGAACTCCTAAAAGCATCAACAGCAATAGTTTTTCCATCTATGCTGTCGATACAAAGGAGAAAAAAATCTATCGGACTTTCTTCGGAGCGGCTCCCTATAACAAATTGTCAATTGATACTATTCCTTATCAATAGGAACATACATTTCATCCGCATGCACCAACTGTGCACTTTTAGGAGGAAGCTGCATATAATCTCCATAAAGGGATGTGAGATAAACATCATATCGGGACACACCTGACAATTGTAGACCTTCAAAACAGTAATGACTTGTTTGTAGAAATATTTTTTTATCAAAAATCTCCCGATCTCTCCAATGACCATAAAAGTTAGCAACCATTTGAGAGCCTTCGTACGTCTTCTTCTGCATGAGCAGATCTATATAACGAGCCAGTTTCATATCATCAATCGGCAATCGTTTAATGACATAAGCAACCACTTTTTTTAAACCACTCCTGATAGAAAGAGAACAAAAACGTCCCTCTTGTATCCGCAATAAACAGAAAATACATTTCGTATGGAGAAATCCTTTTAAAGTGCTATTGTCAGCACCGTCTAACGGGAAAATATCAATAGCTATTCCACTATTGGACAGTTCATCATCTTGATCAAATATTTTCTCGACCAGCAGGCTCCCTTTCAATTTTATTTTTATATATCCTCTTTGTTGCGGAAAATGTAAAACATAATTATCAGGAAGCTCTGCTTGGACAATTTTCTGGAATCGGGTGAAATATGGGCGAGGAATCCCAAAATCCATATCATCATCCCAAGGGATAAACCCTTTATGGCGTATAGCTCCCAACATGGTTCCCCCTAACATATAGTAAGGTATATCATATTTATGACAAATCTGATCGAAAACGGTTGCTATCTGTAACAATAGCTTATGACACTCTTCTATATCTATCCTTTTTAACGTCATATTTTATATTTTTTCATAGCACGTCCCAATGCTATCAAACAATTAAACCAATCACAAAAATAATAAAAACGATGAGCCAATAAAAAAAGATTTACCTTATGAAACCAAGCACAATTCGTATAATATTTGCTGGCCCAAGAAACCTGCTCTTCCGTCATCCTCTTCAATATCGTTATTCTTTCACCAAACGGTTTCCGAGTAGAAGGCTGGTATAATCCTGCCAAAGCCCTTCTTATCAAATATTCCGAGATAACACTATAGACGCCTTTCAAATCTTCTTCTTGGATGGCAAATTTTTCTTTGATCTGCCTTATAAGTTCCAAATAAATCTCATAGCAAAAATATTCCGAATCAAAAGAGAATATACGACTGCTTAACGAATTTCCATTACGCATATAATAATAATAGTTAGCCTTTCCTATCGTACATATAGCTGAAACATGGCATATATAAGACAACATAAATATCACATCCTCTGCATAATGAATCTGTTCTATAAAACGAATCTGTTTCTCACGAAGTATTTTTTTATTATACAACTTGGCAAAAGGATAACCGGAGCGATTGAGGTTCAAATCTCGAAAAACGAGACAGAGATCTTCCTCCTCATATATCCGATCTTCAAACACACGAACGATAGGTTCTTCATTTCCAACAACAATATTAAACCCTTGCACGACTAACATATCCTCTCGGCTTTCATCCGAGATAGCCTTACAAAGGTCCAACAAATAATTTTCATTGACGACATCATCTGAATCGACAAAACAAATCCATTCTCCTCGGGAATGATCTAAACCAATGTTACGTGCTGCGCTCACCCCTTGATTATGTGTATGGACAACATGAAAGCATGTATTTTTTCTTGCAAATTCATCACATATTCGAGCCGACCCATCGGTGCTACCATCATCAATCATCCAAACCTCATAATGTCGGAATGTTTGCTTCCTTAGACTTTCCAAACAAACCTCTAAATAAAGTTCCGAATTATAAACAGGAACAATCACTGAAATTATTATAGCGTTATTTTCCATATAGTCAAACCAGATTTTTCAAAAGAAAATCAAACGATTTACTTCTCATTTCATTCAATTTTTTATCAACTTTTACCCAATCAATCTTTTCTCCCTTTCCCATTCTTTCAAAAGAAAAGGATTCACCACATTTCCAAAAACGTTCTTCCAGATCAAACAAAGACAACAATGATTTAAAACGTTCCATTCCTCTTTTTTCATTTCCACACACCCAAAAAGGCAAATGGAATAAAATTGAAAAGACACACGCATGGAAAGAATCGGTAACCACATACTGTGCATTAGCAAACCCTGCCAACCAGTTTTCAACCGGAGGAACCACTCGCCCTTCCAATCCCTGTATCTCCTTTTCTGACTCAATATTGTTCACACAAAAAGATGTACACTCCAATTTATGCTCCATTGCCTTTACAAATTCCACCTTCCAATCGGTTACATCCAACAAATAGACCAAGATACCTTTTCGAGAATCGCTTTTCCAAGAAGGAGGAAGCAAAACTTTATAATCCTGCATGGTCAATAACAAGGTTGGATCCAAAACTAGAACGGCTTCTACTCCTAAATAATCCCGACACAGTCCAACAGCCGAATCCTCCCGAACAGAGACAGCAACAAATTCTTGCACTAATTTTGCACAAACTTTTGTCTGCTTACGCGTATAATCCCATTCACCAATACCAAAAGATGCCGCGTAAGCCATCTTTTTTACTTGTACTTTTTCCAAAAAGGAAAAGAAATAACGTGATATAGGCTGTGCATAAAGAGATCGCCAGACTTGATCACTGCCAACAATATAGGCATCAAATCCATATTTATCATGAAGAGTGTTCCATTCTTTTTCCGTACAAACAGCTACAGTTTGAGGTTGTAAATATTGATCGACAAACCGATTGGTATGTATACATAATGTCTCACACTCCCTAAATAATCTCTTTTCCTTAAAAATTTCCAATGTTTTCTCCTGTAATACGAACTTACGAAAAGCATTTGATACATATAACAGATATCGAGAATACCATTTTCTTCTTTTAAACGGTCGATTCAATATCAACCAAGGCTCATGTCCCAGACGTTTCAAAACCGTCATCAAAGCATAAGCTTGCAATATGCCTCCATAGTTAATATGCAGACGCAATGTCAAAATTGCAACTTTCATATCTTCTTAACTATTATTTTATACCAACGATTCATCACATTTTTTGAACGGAGGAAAGACAACCATTTTACCAAAGATGAAAAACGAACACCCATCCTTATCCCTCCAAAAAACAAATATCGCAAAAGGGGTTTATGAGGAGAAGCATATATACAATTATTAAACTGTATCACGTGTTCATAATTTTCCTCCATACAAACAATTGGTAATAACTTCAAAATTTTTTCTGCTTTAGCAGTATGTACAAAAACAAGTCCTATCCCTTTGTCATCATCCAAATGAGGATGCAAGGTATCTACCCCCCAAAAATCACCCAATGCCAAATCACTATTTGTCGCAAATTGCTTGCAAACACAAGCATAACAAGAGGGACGTAAAGAAAAATTTGAAACAAAACTTTTCATATAAGGATCTTTCCTGAATGATTTCACATATCGTCTATTATGTTCACATACTATACTATAATTATGCCAACCTGTTTCCTTGCTACGAAATCCAATCATTGAAATTGCCTCAAGTTTATTCCCAGTCAAATCCTTTAAATAACACTTCCAAACTTTAGGACTTGGAACGCCATGACAAACAACCTCTACCGTCAATAGCAAATCATACGATCTATTTTTCAAGTAACGATTCAAACCGGCTATCTGGCAAGATGTTCCTGTAAACAGCACTCTACGCCCTTGTTTCAAAAAAACAAATGCCTGTTGATAAGAATTTCCAATATTACTTTGTACATATTTAGAACCACGAAAAAAATGCAAATCAGACAAATGCTCCGTAAAGGTATGCTCTACCCCCCAATCATCTGTAAAACGAGCAGCAAAAACAACCCCACCTTGGCGAATAACCCAAGATGCCAATTCCGTGAAAACACCCCCTGAAGAACTACTCAACCGAACCTCATCATCTTCTGATTTCGCAGCATAAGTTCTTTCTGGAATCCTTTTTGAGCATGGATGTAAAAAAGGACACACTTGCTCACAAAGACCACAATCTACACAAAGAGAAAGAGATACACGAGGATATACAAAGCCTTCTAAATCGGAGATCATTGAAATGCAACTCTTAGGACAGACTTGTGAACAAGCATTACATCCACAACACAATTCCTTATTTGTAACATGAATCATACAACCTCCTCTTCAAATAAAAAAACAAGTTCTTTAGATATACTTTTTCTTCCGCATTTATCCCCAACAAATAAACAACAACCAAAATTGATAACCAAGACGTCACTACAACCAATAACAAACGAAGATATGATTCCTCTAACCAATAAAAAACAATCAAAGGAAATATCATTGAACATACTAAGACACGAATCAAAGGAATACAAACAAATCGGACATATTCTTTCAACGAAATCCCTATTAAAAAATGAAGCATCCATAAACGAACATATTGCGCCAAAGTCACGACACAAAAATGAATGATAAAAACGACTTCTGGCCTTACCCATAACTTAAGTCCTAAATAGGAAAAAGGAACTATCAATAACAAAATTCCACCTACCACAATCTGATAATTTCGAATACGCCCCGTTGCTTGAGCCGATACTATCAATGGATTAGCAAGCACATCAACCATAACGATAAACAAGGATATACGAACAAATTGAACTGCATAATCTGGAACAATCTTTAACCACAAGAACAAAATCTGCTTTGTTTCTACCAATATCGGTAATGACAATAAGAGTAAAAGGAAAAATGAATATTTAGAACTACTTAATATTAATCTATGCATATAAGATTGATTACCTAATGCAAATGATTTCGTAATCTGTGGATTCAATGCTGTTTGAAAACTACTACAAAAATTATTAACAGATCCTTGCAATTGAACAGCTACAGCTCTTGCCGCATTCACTGCTGGACCAAAAAACACATTCAAAAGCATATTAGTTCCCTGTGTATAAGCGACAAAAGCCATATTTCCCAATAAATTCCATCCAGCAAAAGACAACATTTCCGAAAATTTTTTCTTATCAATAAGAAAAGAGAAACGAACTTCTGGCATATTCCGCTTACAATATACTACATAAATCAGACGAATAAATAGCGAAACACCTAACAAAGCCACCGAATAAATGATTAATTTTTCAACAGGTAGATAAGGCAAAAGACAAACAACAAGCAAACGCAATAAAACATCAACAATGGAGATATAAGCAAAGACATTCATTTTCTCATACGCTATCACAACAGCATTATAAGGAACACTCATAATAGTAACCAAACTTCCTAATACTGACATATGGAAAACCCATACTGCAGCCTCCATCCGATTGTCAGGGATAGACAGTTTATTAAATAAGAACCATAGGCCTACCGTTTCAGATAGCAATAAGATAAACAATGAAATTAACGCATGAATCAACAAACTGGTAGAAAAAACACACTGCAAACCACTAATATTACCTCTTCCTATTTCAAATGTAAGATAACGTTGAGTTGAAGAGGACATCGCTGTATTCATAAAAGTAAATAAAACAACGATTCCTCCAACAACATTATAAATACCATAATCTTCTACCCCTAAACAAATCAAGACTTGACGAGAAATAACAAACGAGATAAACATACTAAACAGCATTCGAATATACAACATAATTGCATTTCGAAACATCCGCTTTCTATTCTCATCATTTCCCATCAAGCCCTACTACCCTACTTAGACTTCTGAAATTCTTCCTTTAACACAATAAATTGTTCCTTGCCAAACAAATATCCGGCACCGGCAACCAATGTGAAAATAACCATTCCGATTGCAGCAAACAACTTGCGAGGAGCAACAGCCTTCGCTTTAACGTAGGGTTGTTCGATAATGCGTACCCGTTCTTTTTGATCTCCGACAGCCAACATTAGATCTTCTCGTTTCTGAAGCAGGATCAGATAAAGTGCCTGGCTGATTTCCTGCTGACGGCGATAATCGATATACTCACGTTCGAAAGTCGGAACTTTACCCATCATATCCAAGATCACTTTTTCTTTTCCACGAAGGTCATCCAAGGTCAAATCCAATGTCTTTTTCGCATTTTCAATAGATAGATGGACATTCTTGCGAAGTTGATCGACCTGTTTGTTGATCTGAGCAACCAACGGGTTGTCTGCTTTCGTGCTTTGCAATAATTTTTCCCGTTCCAATAATGCTTCGTTATAAGTCATAACCGGCTTTGATGTACTTTCTCCATCTCCCGAAGCTAACATCAATGGAACCAAATTATATTTGTTTTGCGGGTCCTTCACATATGCATCCAGCAGATCGACCAAACGTCCTTGAGCTTCCAATTCGATGACTTTTACCTGCAATTCCTTCATTTGCTCCACATAGAACTCAACATCATGTTCTATATCGGTCATTTTGTTTTTAAGTTTATACTTCTCTATCTTTTCTTCGATGTCTGACAGTTCTGTCATGACGCTCGCCAAACGCCCGTCCAGAAATTCGATGCTTTCCATATTTTTTTTTCTTTTCACCGAATCTTCTTGAATATTATAGACTTCAATCAACGTATTCAACAAAGCCAATCCTCTTTTCTTTTCATAATCCTCGTATGTAAGTTCGAGCACATTCGCATTTTTGGAATATTCATCATACAAGATAGATTCAGCTAAGGATTCGGCCACCTCAATAGCTGGCATATATTCCAATTTTACAGACAACGGTTTCACCGCTTCCGACCGATAAGACAGGCAGAACGTTCCTTCCGTCAACTTGATCACGGCTGGTAATGATTGAAAATCCAGCTTCTGTTTTCCATTTTCGGTTTTCGTCTTTACCTCCACTCTGCCGTTATCATCAATACGCACCTTAAATTCCACACCGATCTCCAATGCTTCCTGTGTTTCAACATCAGCAGTCAAAACCAATGGAGCTTCATCATACATTTTATAATCATACGCATAAGGTTTATAACAAGGCGCATTCAGCCCCAATTTCAAAACGACCTCTTTTAATGTTGTAGTGGACATAAACTTGGCCATTTCATCATCCAAATTCAGACTTCCGCCACTAATTCCACTCAACCCAAAGGCCTTCATAACCCCTGAAGCATCTCCCATGTTAAACCCCGAACCGGACGTTCCTTTATCTTCAAGAAGTTGCACACGCGCCATCATTTCATACGTCCGAGGGGTCAAGACCAAATAGAGCACGGCAAACACCAAGGATATAAATCCGGCTACCACAAATACTTTCCAATGGAGCAGGTAATAAACGATGATTTTCTTCAGACTTATCGTTTCGTTATCTTGTTGAATCGGTTCCATGTATATATTTTAGTTTCTATTTAAATTAACAATCGTGATAACCATACTGGTGATGATGGAAACAGAGCTGATGAGCGAAGTCAATACGGAGATTGTAAAAGAACGGTCCGAACTTGTACGAGAACGTTGTTTTATCTTTATCGGCTCTACATAAACAATGTCATTCTGCTTCAAATAAAAATAAGGAGAGGCAAATATCGCCGGATCCGTTATATCCAGACGATGCGTTTCCTTCACTCCGTCATTATCTCTAATTACCAAAATATTTTTTCGGTTGGCAGTCAACTGCAAGTCTCCCCCCAAACCGATCGCATCCAAAATTGAGACACGGTCATTCTTTATCGTATAAGATCCCGGACGGGCAATATCACCCATCAGCGTAATCTTAAAATTGAGCAACTGCACGTTCACCAAAGGATTTTCTACATATTTTGTAATTTTCTCTTCCAAGCTATTAGCCAATTCCTGTCGTGTCAAACCGGCGGCATGAACTTTACCCAAAACAGGGAAATTAATATTTCCTTCTCCATCCACCAAATAAGTATACAAATTCTGCGAAGCCATTATTTGCTGTTCGCCTTGGACAACAGTCGGATAAGCATATACAGGAGGATTAAAAGGAGTAACGGCAGCGGGATCCCAGGCTGTCACATTAATAGACAAAAGATCGTCATTTGCAATCTTGATTGTGTATGTTTGACCCATTTCAGCCAGCCGCTCAGGTGTCAGTTCATCTATACCTTGGAAATAAACCACATCTTTCGGAGCTTTGCAAGCACACACCAAACCGCACAAAACGGCAAACAAAAAATACTTCAAATTCATGTTATCGCTCAAATTCATTTTAGTTTGCAAAAATACGACAAAAACAAAGGGGAAACAAGCAGAGCTTTCATTTGCATTCCCAATTTATAACGATGAAAATTTTAATATATTGCTGCATACAAGCAAAAAGAAAAAACAATGCTTTACTTTATATTGGTAATACTTTCTATCTTTGTAAAACTTTTGTTACAAACAACAGCAATCTATTATGTCAAAGCAAATTTTTACACATCCAATTTTTGTCATCCTTCTTCTCATACTATGAGATGGGGACGATTACTAATCCATGCCTATATGCCCGACCCGATAGAACAAGCATCAGACTATTTAAATATGGCTGACGGATTTTTTACTGACAATACAAATGCTTGGAATTTGTTTCTTTTAAAATCTGACAAAAAACGACTTTCAATTTAAACGACTATAAAACAGACTTGTTCGAGGCATTAGGATATTAACTTATATTTCTCTACTTTTGCCGAAAAAAGAAATAATCATGATTGAAATAGGGAAATACAACACATTGAAGATCATAAAAGATCTGGACTTTGGAGTTTATCTGGATGGTGGAGATGGAATGGAGATACTTTTGCCGGCCCGTTATGTACCTAAAAATGTAAAACCAGGAGACGAAGTCAAAGTTTTTATCTACCACGACAATGAGGGCAGGCTGATTGCGACCACAGCCCAACCGCTTGCTCAAGCAGGAGAATTTCAATTTATGGAAGTAAAATCGGTCAATCATACTGGCGCATTTCTGGAATGGGGATTAATGAAAGATCTGTTGGTACCTTTCAAGGAACAAAAAATGCCTATGAGGGAAGGGAAATGGTATTTGGTATATGTACATGTAGATCATATAACCGGACGTATAGTTGCCTCTGCAAGAATTGATAAATATTTGGACAATGTAATACCGAATTATTCTTTCAATCAAGAAGTCGATTTGCTGGTTGCTGAAGATACGGAAATAGGATATAAAGTAATTATCAACAATACTCATTGGGGGTTGGTTTATCATAGTGAAGTTTTTCAACGTCTGGAAAAAGGAGATCATTTAAAAGGATACATCAAAGAAGTCAGAGAAGACGAAAAGATTGATGTCTGCCTTACTCCTTTAGGATATCAAAAGGTCGAAGGCATTGCCAAGACAATTTTGGATTCGCTCAAAGCCCAAGGAGGATATGTAGCCGTCCATGACAAAAGTGAGCCTGAACTTATTTATTCTCTATTTCGCTGCAGCAAAAAAGCATTCAAACAGGCAATCGGAGCTCTTTACAAACAAAAAATAATCAATCTCGAAGCTGAAGGAATCCGATTAATCAATAAAGACTAACCAAAATTTCGATATGATCCTGATCCCCCTTTGCCCCTATGATCCCCCAAATTCTCAGAGAATAAGAAACAAAAAAGGCCGCCTTTACAGGCGACCTTATGGGTGAAAGATGGGGCTCGAACCCACGACCCTCGGAACCACAATCCGATGCTCTAACCAACTGAGCTACTCTCACCATGTTTATCTTATCAAGTGTTTATCTCTTTAAGACGGTGCAAAGATAGGGGTTTTATTTTAAACTGCAAATAATTCAGGCATTTTTTTATTCAAAAATATATTCTTCGACCTCCTTATTGTTGCCTTTTAAAAACAAGCGCGTATTATTTACATACTTAATCAATGCTGAATCGACTGAAAAAGAGGAATTTTGATTCTTTCCCGACCAAGAGGCTGCCGGGACCACCCGAATATCTTCTTTTCCTTGTTCATTCTTATAACGGAAAGAATAAATCAACGAATATTGTGCAGAAGCAATGTATCGACGCAAACCCTTCCGGCCTAAAACGACTTTCACCATGACACCCCCATCGGTATGTTCCCGGCTCATGTTCGATATAAAATTACCCAATGAATAGACAACCAGACGGTCGGGAACTCCCTCCTTTCCCCTGCGAAGCTCCATTGGCTGGACAATATGAGGGTGACTGCCTATGACCAGATCGACACCCTGCCGCATCAACCAATCGGCTAGTTCGCGTTGTTCACGGGAAGGTATCCGTTCGTATTCCAATCCCCAATGCATATTAGCTATAATAAAATCCGGATTAAAGAGCTTGGCTTCGGCAATATCACCCCCCATTATCTCCTTATCGATATAATTGACGATTCGGGGTATATCGACTTTCAAACCGTTGGTACCATAGGTATAGTTGAGCATGATGATACGAAAATCCTTCTTACGGAGCAACATCGGATATGTGCGGTGACGGTGATCACAGTCAAGAAAGGTTCCGGTATGACGGATTCCGAGAGAATCCAGTGCTTGGATGGTACGGACAAGTCCGCGAGTCCGCCTATCTAAACAATGATTATTGGCCAACAAGAAAAAGTCGAAGCCTGCTTTTTGCAAAGCCAAAGCGAAGTCTTCCGGAGCGCTGAAAGCCGGATAACCACTATACGGCTCCCCTCCTAACGGGACTTCGAAGTTCACAACAGCAATATCGGCAGCTTTCACCTCTCGCTCGATATTGGCAAAATAGCTACTCAAATCAAAAAAATTTCCCCTCCGGGTATTGTCAAGTTGTTTCTGGTGCATCATGGCATCACCGGCAAACAAAATTGTCAGCGAGTCCTGAGCGGATAAAGACAGAAAGCTCAAAAGACAAAACCCGGAGAGGAGGATTTTCATTTATAAATCTCTTTCTTTCCGGCTAAAAGCGTATTGCGCATCAAAGAAATAATCGTCATCGGACCTACACCACCCGGAACCGGCGTGATATAAGAACACTTAGGAGCGACCTCGTCAAACTTGACATCGCCAGTCAACTTAAAGCCGCTTTTGCGAGTTGCATCCGGCACACGTGTCGTACCCACATCCACGATTACAGCCCCTTCTTTTACCATATCGCCTTTCAAGAATTCGGGGACACCCAATGCCACAATAATAATGTCGGCACTCAAGCACATTTCCTTCAAGTTCTCGGAGCGACTGTGGCAAACAGTAACCGTACAATCGCCCGGATAGGCTTTCTGTATCATCAAAGTAGCCATCGGTTTGCCCACGATATTACTACGACCCAGCACCACGCAATGTTTACCACGAGTAGGAATCTCGTAACGCCTCAACAGCTCCAAGATGCCAGCCGGAGTTGCCGACACGAAACAGGGGAGACCGATAGACATACGACCTACATTGATCGGATGGAAACCATCTACATCCTTACGGTAGTCGATCGCTTCGATAATCTTCTGTTCTGAGATATGTTTCGGAAGCGGGAGCTGTACGATGAAACCATCCACGTCCGGATCGTTGTTCAGTTCGTCCACTTTATGAAGAAGCTCTTCTTCAGTAACATCAGCTTCATAACGGATCAGAGACGATTTGAAACCGATCTCATTACATGTCTTCACTTTACTTGCGACATACGTTTCACTTCCACCATCATGACCGACCAATATGGCAGCCAAATGAGGGATTTTACCACCGGCAGCCTTGATGCGGGCCACTTCTTCCGCCATCTCCTGCTTCATCTGAGCTGAAACGGCTTTTCCGTCCAATAGCTTGTACTGCTGTTCTTCCATACTCTATTATCTTTTCGGGTTTATCTTCTGAATAAAGGGAATTTCTTGCTTCCCGGTTTGGCAGCTGTCAACATACGCATCATCTTGCGTGTTTCGTCGAATTGCTTGATCAGCTTGTTTACTTCCTGGATCGTCGTGCCGCTACCTTTGGCGATACGCTGGCGACGCGACCCGTTCAGGACAGCCGGATTCGTACGTTCTTCGGGCGTCATGGAGTAGATGATTGCTTCGATGCTCTTGAAAGCATTGTCGTCGATATCCACATCTTTCAATGCCTTACCCACACCCGGAATCATGGAGGCCAGTTCCTTCAGATTACCCATCTTCTTAATCTGCTGGATCTGAGAGATGAAGTCGTTGAAGTCGAACTGGTTCTTGGCTATCTTCTTCTGCAAGCGTTTGGCTTCTTCTTCGTCATACTGTTCTTGCGCACGTTCCACCAAAGAAACGATATCACCCATACCGAGGATACGGTCTGCCATACGTTCAGGATGGAAAATATCCAAAGCATCCATCTTTTCGCCCGTTCCGACGAACTTGATCGGTTTGTCGACCACCGTTCGGATAGAAAGAGCGGCACCACCGCGAGTATCACCATCCAACTTAGTCAATACCACACCGTCAAAATCGAGGCGTTCGTTGAATTCTTTCGCCGTATTGACTGCATCCTGTCCGGTCATGGAATCAACCACAAACAAGGTTTCATCCGGTTGGATAGCACTCTTGATTGCAGCGATCTCTTTCATCATCTGCTCATCGATAGCCAAACGGCCGGCAGTATCGACAATCACAACATCATTACCTTTCGCACGTGCTTCGCGGATCGCGTTCATCGCGATCTCCACCGGATTCTTGTTTTCCAGTTCCATATAGACAGGCACTCCGACCTGTTCACCAACTACGCGCAGCTGCTCAATAGCGGCCGGACGATACACGTCACAAGCTGCCAACAACGGCTTTTTATTTTTCTTTGTCTTCAGCAAATTCGCCAACTTACCTGAAAAAGTCGTTTTACCGGAACCTTGCAAACCGGACATCAGGATGATTGCCGGACTACCCTTCAGATCCAGATCGGTTGCCGTCCCTCCCATCAGGTCTGCCAACTCATCATGTACGATCTTGACCATTAACTGACTGGGCTTAACGGATGTAAGCACGTTTTGTCCTAACGCTTTCGTCTTTACCGTATCCGTAAAACTCTTGGCAACCTTATAATTGACGTCGGCGTCGAGTAATGCTTTACGCACATCCTTCAATGTTTCCGCCACATTGATCTCGGTAATCTTGCCTTCGCCCTTCAACAGTTTAAACGATCTGTCTAACCTTTCGCTTAAGTTCTCAAACATAATTCGTATGTGTATTTATATTATTTTCCATTCTTTGAATGAGGGACAAAAGTACAAAAAAGAGGCGAATATATAACACAAAGAGAAGAATCAACAGAGGAAATAGCAAAAAAAGAGGAGGTTTGTAGAGTCCAACAGCAAAAAAGAGGAAATAAAACTATTTCCTGGAGTCACATCATCGTCATCATCTCCACAAGAAGTAAACGTGAACGACATAGTCATTGCTATGATAACCAGCAGCAAATAAGTGAATTTTGTTTTCAACACTGTTTGTTTTTTAATTATATGTTTATAATATTTAATTCCGTGCCCACAAAGGCAATTGTCATCTATATTTCCAAAAATCTAACATTCCCTCAAACGCAATTATTATACCAATAACAATTACTATCCGGTAAAAAAAAGCACTTATCCATAACAAATTCATCTATTTCTATCACGACACATAACATTACATTTAGACACCCCAAACAGCTATCACCTTCCTTATCGATATGTTAAAATATATTACCCGCAAGGGTAATCCTCTAAATATGCCCTACTAATCCGATTTTCATGGATAGGTAGTGACATTTTGATACTACCGTCAATCGACATATATCAGAAAAAACAAGGGTATAATAAATAATTTATCTTTTTATCGGAACAATTTATTTTATATCATTATACCTGTTACATTTGCCCAAACAAATAGGTTTATTTCAATACAAGCTCATCAAAAAACATCTCTTATTATGAAAAAAGAATACCCCCTTTACATTACACCATTGCTATCTTTTTATTTTCCGCAATCCTGTCCTGCAACAAGAAGGAAGCGATGCAGACACGCCCGGTACAGGACAGCGTCGACTGGTCATTGCAGCTTTCATCTATTTCTACCAGAAAAAACAACGAGCCTTTCTGCTGGCGGAAACACGCAACAAGATCATCAGCCTCCGGATGGAAAATATCCGTAACCGCGTATCACCCCATTTTATCTTTAACACGCTCAACCGGGGCATCAGCCATTACAGCCAAAGCGACAGCAGCTACAAAGAGCTGTATAAGCTGATCAAAATCATGCGCCTCAACCTGCGCCTCAAACACGGACTTCGGGATAAAGAGGACGAAAAACGACTATCCACCACTGTCTTCCGTCAAGACGGGAATATTATTATTAGCATAGAAGACAACGGTGCCGGGTTCCGGCTGCAAACTGGCTGTCCAGCCATGCAAAGTACAGGAACGGGCCTGAAAATATTGAACCAGACTATCGAGCCACTGAATGCTGGAAACAGTGTTCCTATCACGATCCTTATCAAAAAAAGTAGCCAGGGAACGGATGAAAACCCGGGCTGCCTCGTACAATTCACCTTGACAGAGGGTTATTCGTACGCTTTGCCGGAAGGAAAGTAATCCGCTTAGCTCCTTTTTGTAACCGAATAACCGTCCAAAAAGGGAGAATATCCATGATTTTGCCTAAAAAGGACCGGAACACTTTGGTGACAACTATTAAATTTGAAAAAAAGAGAATGCACATGAAGAATAACTACAAAATAGTAACCATCAACGACGACGAACTGGCTGTGGACAATTTAGCTTTCGAATTAAAGTCCTATCAGCAATTTAATGTGGAAGGGATAGCCAAAAACGGGGCAATGGGGAAAATTGATTTTCAAAACGATGCCGAATCTGGTATTTCTCGATGTCGAGCTTCCCGATATGCAGGGACCCGAACTACTGAACTTGGTCCGCAACGAGATCACGTGGAACATGCAAGTCGTCTTTTATACGGCTTACAATAAATATATGCTCGATACGATCCGCGAATCGGCCTTCGATTACTTGTTGAAACCAATTGACAAAAGCGAATTGTCCAATATGATGAAACGTTTCATCGAAAAGATGGAGGAACTGCAATTGCAGACAGTTCCCTTTCATATCCTGTCAAGGAGCCTTTCACCGCTGGAGCAGACAATCATCATCCCGTCACCGACAAACGATCTGCAGTTCCTCAGGCCCGAAAAGGCCAAACCGCCTTCATACGTCCCGTTGCAATCCTGTGAAAAAGCAGACGCTACAAAAAGAAACAGGGACAGAAGGCTACAAAAAACTTTCATATAAAACTTGTTTATCGTTATCTTCATCTTCTTCAATTATTAATGTGAACGGCGATAAAAACAAAGTCAGATTTTCTTATTTTGCCAGGACGCTTTCTTCAAATAAATGACACTTGCGACCAATAAACCGGTATAATACACCACCTCAGTCATGAAACAGATAGCAACCGGCAAATGCAAGCGCATTCCGGCCACATATATAAATAATGTATAGAAAACCAGGGTAGCCAACTCCATCACAAAAGCCGAACGAGTATTTCCCGTACCCGTCACTCCATTGAACACGATATTGGCAACCGCTCCGATCAACAAAGCACCTGAAATCACATAAAGGGAAAGGATAGAAGCTTGTATCAAAGTCACATCATTGGTATAAACCGACAATATTGTAGAAGGAATCAGACAAGTGACAGACACAAAAACAGCCATGATCCCCAACGATATCCAGGTTATATGGCGGATGATCGGAATGACCTGATCCTTATGCCCCGCCCCGATACTGTTACTAACAAACGTATTCGTTGCTGTCGATAAAGAATTAACAGGGATCAATAAGACGATGTAAACACTCCGGACGATATTCGCAACTGCCAGTTCCCGCTGCCCCAAATGTTCCACAGCCACAAACAACATAAAATAAGTACTGAGCGAAATAAAATATTGCAACATCGTAAATATAGAGATGTCTAACACACGCCCCAGCAATTTAACATCAAACGATCGGAACTGATTCAGTGCGTACTTCTTAATATCCACCGTTATCCGAGTATAGACCATATAAAACACGATAGACACCACCTCCGCCATCACCGAAGCGATAGCTGCCCCTTTCACTCCTAATTCCGGGAAACCGCAGTTACCGAATATCAGCAGATAGTCCAGCAGCACATTCGTCAACGCCATCACAATCGCATTCAATGTCAACACTTTCGTCCGGGTAATACCGATAAACAATGCACGAAACATCACATTCACAAAAGAGAAAAAGAACCCGAACACACGCCAGTCCAGGAACTCTTCCGTTGCGTTCAGAATCGTATCGGAAGATATCAGTATCCGCATAATATCTCCGGCAAACAGGCGTGACAGAGTGAACATGACAGCAGCCAGCATAAACAGGAAAAAGACGCCCTGTATCATCACCGGTCCGACTTCCTTATAATTTCGCTCCCCGTTACGGCGAGCCATGATGATCTGCGATCCGGTGCTAAAACCAAAAGCGATCGTAAAGGCACATATATAATACAAGCCGCCCATTGCCGAAGCTCCCAACTCAACTTCACCGACCCGGCCCAAAAACGCAGTGTCCGTCACATTAATGACATTCTGTGCCAGAAGACTCAAAAAGATTGGATAACTAACATTCCAAATTTGCTTGTTTGTGTACATATACTATATATTTACGAAAGAAATCCATACTCATAAAAAAAGCCCGCCACATCAGGCGAGCTTCTTCTTTATATGCTATTGCATTTACTTTTCAGCTACCGATGCTTCATATCAGTTTATTGGTTGCCGTATCAGGGAACACAACCGACGGCTTAAATGTTTTCGCCTCCTCAAAATCCATCAAGGCATACGACATAATAATGATGATATCGCCAGGCTGTGCCTTACGGGCAGCAGCTCCGTTCAAGCAAACCACTCCCGAGCCACGTTCACCTTTAATGATATACGTCTCAAAACGTTCACCGTTATTATTATTCACAATAGCGACCTTTTCGTTAGCAATCAGGTTAGCTGCATCCAGCAAATCCTCGTCGACAGTGATACTCCCGATGTAATTCAGATTGGCTTCCGTTACCGTCACCCGGTGAATCTTTGATTTAACTACTTCTATAAACATACGATCTGATTTATGATTGATGATTTATGAATTATTGAGTTCTACTTGTTTCTCCAGCTTGAAACTTTGGTTTCATAGGCATGGAACTTTGTTTTCACTTACGGGAAACTATAGTTTCATAAGCATGGAACTATGTTTTCTCCCATATAAAACAATGGTTATCCGGGAAACAAATCATAATTCATAAATCACAAATCCATATTTAGTATTTAATATTATCTATCAGACGAACCTCTCCGCAATAGACCGTAATACATCCTACCGGATAAGTCGTATCGGACCAGTTCTTGATGGACTCCATCGTATTGCCATCTACAATCTCATAGTATTCCACACGCATAACAGGGTCGGCATTTATCGTGTTGATTACATAGTCGATCACCTCCTGCACGCTCTTTTCGGGTGCAAAGTTAGCACTTTCTTTTAACGTACGAGCTATTAATGGAGCTTTTTGACGTTGTTCAGATGTCAAGCGCACATTACGGCTACTCAAAGCCAAACCGTCTGCCTCGCGTAAAATCGGACAGTCGTTGATTTTCACCGGTATATCCAATTGCTTCACCATAGCACGGATCACTGCGATCTGCTGGAAATCCTTTTCACCGAAATAGGCGTTATCCGGTTCGACTACATAAAAAAGTTTGCTCACTATCTGAGCGACCCCATTGAAATGTCCGGGACGGCGCGCCCCTTCCATTACGGCCGAAACAGTGCCGAAATCGAATGTGCGGGTATCTGGCTCCGGATACATCTCTTCTACAGAGGGAGCGAATACATAGTCACAACCGGCTGGTTCCAACAGAGTACAGTCTTTATCCAACGTACGAGGATACGTTTCAAGGTCGTGCTTGTCGTTAAACTGGGTCGGATTGACAAAAACACTGACTACACACACGTCATTTTCTTTCACACAACGTTCAACCAGGCTCAAGTGTCCGTCATGCAGTGCTCCCATGGTAGGAACAAAGCCAATTTTCTTATTATCCTGCTTTGCCTCAGCAAGATAAGCCTTCAAATCTTTAATACTATTTACTATTTTCATCAGATAGATGCTTAATTGACGGTGCAAAGCAACTAAATAATTACCGTAAATAAAAGATTTTTCGTATCTTTGTAGCGTCTTTATAAAACTAGTTTACAGAATGGATGCAAAAAAAATCTTGTTTATAGCCCAAGAAATCACTCCCTACCTTCCCGAATCAGAAATTGCAACGATATGCAGAAACCTGCCACAAGGCATACAGGAGCGCGGTCGTGAAATTAGGACTTTCATGCCCAAGTTCGGTAGCATTAACGAACGCCGCAACCAGTTGCACGAAGTAATCCGGCTTTCGGGTATGAATCTCATCATTGATGATACCGATCACCCGCTGATCATAAAGGTAGCATCCATTCAAGCAGCCCGCATGCAGGTATACTTCATTGACAATGAAGATTTCTTCCAAAGAAAGCATACTATTAGCGATGATGATGGAAACGAATACGAGGATAACGACGACCGTTCGATCTTCTACGTTCGTGGTGTATTGGAAACAGTGAAAAAACTCCGTTGGATACCGGATGTCATTCACTGTCATGGTTGGATGTCAGCGCTAACAGCACTGTACATCAAACGTATGTATGCCGATGATCCTTGCCTCAAGGACGCAAAGATTGTATACTCTATTTATAACGATGACTTCAAAACACCGTTCAGAAAAGAATTTGCAAGCAAGTTAAAGATGGATGGAGCCAAGGACAGCGACCTGAAAGGCATCAAAGCCGATACAAGTTTCACTGGGCTGACCAAACTCGCCATTGATTTCGCAGACGGTGTGATACAGGGTAGTGAAACGATCAATCAAGATGTGCTGGATTATATTGCCACTAAAAAGCACACTCCATTCCTGCCTTACCAGTCACCGGACGTTTATATGGATAAATTCAACGAATTCTACGATGTCGTATTAGGCACAAAATAAATTTAGAGAAATGAAAATCAAGCTTTTTATACTTGGCCTGAGTCTCGGGATCTCAATTCTGAGCGGGTGTAATGATGATTTGACGCAGGTAGGAACAGGTATTCAACCGGAGAATGACAGACCGCTGGTATATGCGGACACATTCTACATGAAAGCAAAAACATTACAGACAGATTCAGTCTATGCCCGAACAATTTACGGTTCATTAGGGGAAATATACGATCCTTTATATGGAAACCTAAAATCTGATTTTATGTGTCAGTTCTACTGTCCGGAAAATTATCGGTTCAGGTATACACCCTACAACGAGGTAATAGATTCAGTCGAATTTAAAATATATTATAGCCGAAGCTGGACAGGGGATTCTCTAACTCCGATGCGTGCACAACTATATGAAATAACGACTCCGCTAACGAGGGATTTTTATACGAATATCGATCCGGAACAATACTGCAATATGCAGAAATCATTAGGTATGCAGACGTATACGGCACGTGATCTAAGTGTTTCGGATTCTCTTTGGAATGCGACAACAACAAACGGTAGCCAAACAGTATATTCCTATGATCCTAATATCACAATTCGTATGCCTAAAGAATTGGGGCAACGTTTCTATGAGGCAACAATCAAAACTCCGGAAGTTTTTAACGATCAGAATACGTTCAATCAGTTCTTTCCCGGTATTTATGTCACAAATACATACGGTACTGGAAACATCCTGAACATCGAAAGTACCCAAATGAACATTTACTATAAGTACACGGTAAAAGGCTCCGCCGACCAAGATTCACTCGTACAGACTCGGGAGACTTTCAGTGCGACATCCGAAGTCATCCAATTGAACAGATTCAAGAATACAGACATTAGTCATCTGCTGGAGCCCAATGACAGCATCGCTTATCTGAAGAGTCCGGCAGGCGTATACACCCAGTTGACAATTCCGGCACAAGATATTGCCCCGATTATCCAAGGGCGTATTGTCAGCAATATGGACTTTTCTCTAAAAGCCCTTCCACAAGAAGACTGGAAATTTGCATTTGAAGCTCCGGCCAACGTGCTGATACTTCCGAAAGACTCTATGGATACATTCTTCAAAAACAATAATGTAGAAAATAACATCACTTCCTTCCAGGGATCTTATGTAGCTTCTACCCGAACCTACTCATTCGGAAACATAGCCAAGCTGCTTAAAACCCATATCGAAAACTCTCCGGATGAAGATTTGGTTATCAATGTTATCCCCGTACAACGTAGGGTCGGGACGACATACAATTATTACAATCAACCGAAAGATTACACTGTTGCCATCGAGAACTATTTGAAACCTTCCGGTGTAAAACTGCGTATCGACAAAGACGCCATGGAAATGCGTATCGTAACAATCGAATATAGATAAACAGACCGACTATTTATTATCTATCAGATATAAAAAACCGGGGCTCCCTAAAATAGAAAGCCCCGGTTTTCATTTATTACTTTATCTCTATTCAGCAGCCGCTTTTTTCGCAACTTTTTTCTTATACTTGTCAAGTTCTTTCTGTAACTTTTCAATTTCTTCCCCTTGGTTCTTTATTGTCGTAAGGAGAGAATTCAATTCTTCGTTCTCTATCTCGACTGGATATAAAGCATCTACACGGCTGATAAAATCACCCAATATATTCATATAATTGGTAAATGCATCATACGGAGAATCATAAATACCACGATTCAGCCAAAGCCCCGTCTTCTTGGTTGTCATAAAACGGAAGTTATTACTTGCCTGCAAATAATCCCAGTCTTGCTTGATACGGCGATCATTACACAAATGAACACGACCAGCCACACTATACAACTTATTAAACGCTTCACGCTGCATCACGTTACCCAGCCAACAGCTCGTGTCTCTTTCCTCATCTGCCCAAGATAAAGGATAAGGAACATCAACCTGGTCGACCGACTTAAACTTCGTAACGATTTCAGTCGGAGTAGAGAAAGAAATGCCTTTTTCCTTTGCACAAGCCGGCAACGCTTTGAAGAATTGTAAAATATTGGAAGACAAAGACTGTGAGATACCCAAAGCCGAAAGTTCCATAAAAATATTGATAACCTGTTCTTCTTCCGGCAAACCAGCAATCCAGCCGATATATTTATCAGCGAATAACGGATATTCGTTCCAATCCGAATTCGAGAAACGCAAACTAATATCGTCCGACAATTTGAAATCACGAAGCAAAATCTTCAAATTAGGATTATATGCACAATGATACACATAATGCGGACTCTTCCATCCCAACACATGTTTGGCACCTTCGGTCAAAATCCCTTTAAATCCCATACTTGCGACAACCGATCCGATCTCATTCGAATAAATCAAACTGGAATTACGGAAAACCTTAGGAGTTTGTCCAAAAACTTGTTTGATCTTCGCACTCATTCTGGAAACTTCTTCCCGGAAACATTCTTCATTAGCCAAAGAAGAAAGCCCATGAGAATAAGGTTCACACAAAAATTCACAACAGCCCGTATCATTCAATTGATGCAACAAGTCGATCACGGCAGGAGAATAGATCTCCAACTGTTCCAAAGCCACACCCGAAATAGAAAAAGCGACTTTAAAAGTTCCTCCGTTGCTCTTTGCCATTTCAAGCAAAGCAGTCAATGCCGGAATATAAGAACGCTCTGCAATCTCCGTGATACTGCGTTCATTTTCATAATCATCATAATAGTAATGATCCGTACCGATATCGAAGCAACGATAGCGTTTCAAATGTATAATTTGATGTATTTCAAAATAAAGACAGATTGTTTTCATATCTAATTGTTGTTTGATTATTTACCGTAATTCTTTAAGACATTCTCATAAAGAGCGCGAATCCGCAAACCGACTTTTTCCCATGTGATACTATCGACCTCTTTCTTCCCTTCCACCTGAAGATATTCGAACAAAGAGGGATTCGTACAGATCGAATAGATAGCATCAGCCATTGCATAAATATCCCAATAGTCCGTCTTAATCACCTTGTCGAGAATTTCTCCACAACCGGACTGTTTGGAAATAATGGAAGGTGTTCCGCATTGCATAGCTTCCAACGGGGCAATCCCGAAAGGTTCGGAAACCGAAGGCATCACAAAGACATCACTGTTCTTATAGGCTTCATATACCTGCCTTCCACGCTGAAATCCGGGGAAATGGAAGCGGTCGGCAATTCCACGCTCGGCAGCCAGATTGATCATGGCGTCCAGCATATCGCCCGAACCCGCCATAACGAACCGGATATTACGTGTACGTTTCAAAACAAGCGCTGCTGCTTCGACAAAATATTCCGGTCCTTTTTGCATAGTGATACGTCCCAGGAAAGTTACAACCTTTTCCTTTTTATGCTCCGGACGAGGAATGTCCAAAAGTTCTTGTGACAACGGATAAACCGCATTATGCATGGCAAAACATTTCCGCGGGTCCTGATGATATTCCCGTATAACTGTCTGCCGTGTCAATTCAGATACGCACATAATACAATCCGCATAATCCATACCGTTCTTTTCCATTGCATATACGGTCGGATTAACCTTTCCGCGTGAACGGTCGAAATCGGTTGCATGGACATGAATGCAAAGAGGCTTTCCACTCACCATCTTTGCATGTACACCGGCCGGATAGGTCAGCCAGTCATGGGCATGGATAATGTCAAACTGTTGCTGACGAGCAACGACTCCCGCAATGATCGAAAAGTTGTTGATCTCGTCATGCAAATTAGACGGATACCCTCCGGCAAACTCCATACAGCCCAAATCATTTACATTCATATATGAGAAATCGGCATAGATATGATCACGAAAAGCATAATATTGTTCCGGCGTCATATAATTGGGAAGCCTGGACTTCAAATAATCATAATTAACATCCCTCCATACGACAGGTACTTGGTTCATACCTATGATATTCAGGAAACCTTCTTCTTCACCGGTAGGCTTCGGTAAACAAAAAGTCGTCTCCACATCATTCTGCAGACTCAGACCTTTAGTAATACCATAGGATGCAACCGCAAGACCACCGTATATTTTGGGAGGAAATTCCCATCCAAACATTAACACTTTCATACAGGTTCCTCCTTTCAATAATTATATTTGCTTAATAAGTATAATATTCTCAATATTTCTGCAACATTCATTGCAAACGATACGGCCCCACGCCCCTTGAACGGAGGATTACCATCAAACAGTTCAGGAATGGACCCGATACAATGGGACGACATTTCATCTTCATACCCGATCAGATAACGTTCGATAAACCCTATACCACTCATCTTATAGATACGGAGATATGCCTCAAAATAGAAACCTGCCAGCCAAGGCCAAGCCGTTCCTTGATGATAAGCATAATCACGCTGAATCTGGGGACCGACATAATTAGGATTGTAGCCGCCGCTTTTCGGACTCAAGGAACGAAGTCCCTTAGGAGTAAGCAATTCTTTCGTTACAATATCGAGCACGCCTTTTTTCTGGCTGGAGTTCAAAGGTGAATAATCAAATGCCACAGCAAATATCATATTCGGACGTACGCTCCACTCCATCATGTTGCCATCAACATAATCGAGCAAATAGCCATATTCATTCAAGAAGACATTGACAAACGACTTCCCGCTTTTTTCTGCCAAAGCACCCAATGATTCGGCGAAAGCGTCATTTCCAGCCTCGCCCGACAATTCTCCGACAAACCGCAAAGCATTATACCATAACGTATTGATTTCAACGATATATCCTGTACGTGGGATAACGGGATGTCCGTTAACCGTCGAGTTCATCCATGTAACAGCTTTATTCGATCCATACGTATAAAGCAATCCGTTATCATGCAAAACCAGATTCGGATGTTTATCCTGGCAGAGGAACTTCATAATCTCTTCCAACAATAAACCATATTTTTCGCGGCATGCCTCACGTGAAACCATTTTAGCATATTGTTGAATACACCAAACGGCCCAAAGCAAGATATCAGGATGCTCCATTTCATAAATTTTGATCCGGCTCGGTTCATTGTGGATAAAATTATAAATGGCCTTACGGGCCGTTTCCATTACCATTTCAAACTTGGAGACCTCATCGATAGCCAAAGTCAACCCAGGCAAAGAAATAAACAAATCGCGTGCCCTGCACTTGAACCACGGATAACCGGCTAAAATATAAAATTCGTTTTCCTGTTTATTCAGAAACTGGTGTGCAGCGTTGATCAAACAATGTTGAAAAGTATCGCGGGGCGTACGTTCTTCAACCTCGTCTTCGAATGTTTTTTTCAATATGCGAGTTCCGATTTCAGAAACCCCACCGGAAAAGACGATACTTTCACCTTTCTTTATCTCGACTTCAAAATATCCGGGAACATACAGATCCTCGTTAAAATCATAGCCTCTCTCCTGCTCTTTCGGATATTCGATACCCCGATACCAGTCAGGCTGGTAATGAAACTCATTCTTTTTGTTCAATTGCATATACAATTCGGGATAGCCCGGATACATACATGTTTTGATACCATTCGTCACAACCTGATATTCGCGACTGGCCTGAGCATTCTCGTGTGTATATTCGCGGACACTGCGAAACGCCAAGAACGGACGTAAACGCAATGTTGTCGCCGAGTGAGCATCCAACAACGTATAACGAATCAAGATTCGATTCTCATGATGGACAAACAGCTTCTCTTTTTTCAGAACAACACCGCCTACACGATAGATCGTCGTAGGAACTTTCTCGCACTCGAACTCACGAATGTACTTATGACCTCTCGGACTGTAATTATCTCCCTGATACTTATGAAGCCCTAAATTAAATTCGGCTCCATGCTGTATGACAGTTTCATCCAATGACGACAACAATACATGATTCTCATCATCCAGTCCCGGAACCGGAATCACAAGTAATCCGTGATATTTTCTTGTGTTGCAATCAACGATAGTTGTACAATGATAGGCTCCCGAACGATTTGTACGAAGAATCTCTCTTGGTAGCGCTTCTTCCAGGTTCGTCATAAGAGTCTTGTCAAATTTAAGATAACTCATATTTTTATATTTGGTTTTAAGTTTATGCTTTAACGTGAAAACAAATAAATTGCTTTTGTATCCTGACCAAAAGTATCACTTAAAAAATAAAAAAACAAATTTGCTTTCATATTTATTTAGAAATTTCATTTTTTACGATTTAAAAACAGTTTGATTGATAACCTGTTACAATTATGCAGAAGTACATATATGTGTTGTCAAACACATGCCAAGCTGTTAAAAACTTCCAAATCCGGTTGTTTGGCATCGCTCGAAAATCAATGCATTTTTATTTGCTGATTATTCCGTACCTTTGTTATATAAATAAAAACACTAAAGAACATGAAACAAAATAGCGAAAACCCCTTTTTCGGGACTTATCGGACTCCGTTCGAAACTCCCCCGTTCGACCAAATCGAAACAAAACACTATGAACCTGCTTTCGACGAAGGAATCCGGCAACTGGACGAGGAAGTCCGGGCCATTGCCGACAATGCGGAACTTCCGACATTCGAGAACACAATCGTAGCGCTCGAACGTAGCGGCAAGCTACTGGATAAAGTCAGCTCGGCCTTCTTCAACGTATTGAATGCGGAAGCGGACGACGAAATGATGGATATCTCACAACGGATATCGCCCAAACTGTCGGAAAGCTCCAACAATATTTATTTGAATGAAAAACTATTCGCACGGGTAAAAAGTGTCTACGACCAGAAAGAAGAGCTGCATCTCCCGACGGAAGACGCACGTCTGCTGGAAGAGACATTCGAAGCTTTTTCCGTACATGGCGCCGCACTCGGACCCGAAAATAAAGAAAAATACCGCAGACTCAGTTCCGAGTTAAGCCTTCTTTCCCTCACATTCGATCAGAACGCATTGAAAGACAAGAACCGCTACGAACTGTTGCTGACAAAAGAAGACGAACTGGAAGGACTACCGGAAAGCATACGCGAAGCCGCCGCACTCAGGGCTAAAGAAAAAGGAAAAACCGGATGGCTATTTAATCTCTCGGCCCCAAGCTACGTGCCTTTCATGCGTTACTCGGCTTTGCGCAGGTTGCGGGAAAAGATGTACCGGGAATACATGAGCGTAGGCAACAAAGGGGATGAATACGACAATAAAGAAATCATACGGAAAATCGTCAATATCCGCCTGGAAATCGCCAACCTGATGGGACATGCCAACTATGCCGACTACAAACTGAAACACACGATGGCCAAAACTCCCGCACGCGTCTATAAATTACTGAATGAGCTACTGGAGGCATACAAACCGGTTGCCCAAAGCGAATACGAGGCCGTGCAAGGATTTGCTTCGGTAACAGAGAAAGAAAACATAACGGTCATGCCCTGGGATTGGAGTTATTACTCAGAAAAGCTGAAAGATACCCGTTTCAACGTGAACGATGAAATGACGCGTCCCTATTTCGAACTGAACCATGTAAAGAAAGGCGTGTTCGGTCTGGCCACACAATTATATGGCATCACTTTTAAAGAAAACAAAGAGATTCCGGTTTATCATCACGAAGTAGAGGCATACGAAGTCTACGATGCCGACGGGAAGTTTCTTTCCATATTATATACAGACTTCCATCCGCGCGACGGAAAACAGTCGGGAGCCTGGATGAACAGTATAAAGGAACAATACCGGGATCAAGACGGCGAAGACAGCCGGCCGCAAATCATCATTGTGATGAACTTCACACGTCCGACCGAGACGAAGCCTTCTTTATTGACTTTCGACGAGGTCAACACACTGTTACATGAATTCGGACACGCCCTGCACGGAATGTTTGCAAAAGGATCATACGCGAGCCTTTCCGGCACAAATGTCTATCGCGACTTTGTGGAACTTCCTTCCCAACTGATGGAAAACTGGCTGACAGAGAAAGAGTTTCTGGATCAGATCGCCATCCACTATCAAACCGGAGAAAAAATCCCGCAAGAATTAGTACAGAAACTGATAGACGCTTCCAATTTCAACGTAGGATACGCCTGCTGCCGTCAACTGAGCTTCGGTTTTCTGGATATGGCCTGGCATACCCGGACAGAGCCATTCGGCGGGGATGTAATCGCTTTCGAGAAGGAGGCCTGGAAGCAGACCGTGATCGTCCCGGAAGTTACCGGAACCTTGATGAGTAGCAGTTTCGGGCACATTTTCTCTGGGGGATATTCAGCCGGCTATTACGGCTATAAATGGGCGGAAGTCTTGGACGCCGATGCTTTCTCGGTCTTCAAAGAAACGGGAATCTTCAACCGGGAGACAGCCCGTTCTTTTCGTGAAAACATCCTGTCGAAAGGTGGCACCGAAGATCCGGATATCCTGTACCGACGTTTCCGGGGAAAAGATGCGGAAATCGGCGCCCTGTTGAAAAGGAACGGGATAGAACCTGCCGACTCATCTGCATCCGGCTCTGATCAAATGCAAGTGTAATTTGTTTTCGACGTTGCCGTGTATATTTTTGACAATGTCGAATATATATACGACAACGTCGAATTTATACACGACAATGTCGAAAACAAATTACACTTACATCCGGCCACAGTTATCCGGTATACAATTTTATCACACTCGCCAATACAAAAAAACTTCGAACCTATTCCATTTATCCCAAATATATGTACCTTTGCCCACTATTATATAATTAAGGTATATAAAATCAGAAGATGATGTGCGATAAGAAGGAAAAGCAACTCGAATTGGATAAGCGTTATCTCAGGATGGCAGCCGTATGGGCGGAAAATTCGTATTGCAAAAGACGCCAGGTTGGGGCACTGATAGTCAGAGACCAAATGATTATCTCTGACGGATATAACGGTACGCCATCCGGTTTCGAGAATGTTTGCGAAGACGAGAACAATGTCACCAAACCTTACGTCCTACATGCGGAAGCCAATGCCATCACGAAAGTGGCCGCTTCGTCCAACAGCAGCAAAGACGCAACGATCTACGTCACCTCCGCTCCTTGTATCGAATGTGCCAAACTCATCATCCAATCCGGGATCAAGCGGGTGGTATACTCTGAAAAATACAGGGTGGAAGATGGTTGCAACCTATTACGTCGCGCAGGTGTTATTATAGATTATATAGAAATAAACGACTAAAGATACGTTTTATGGACAAGAACAAAGGGCTGGCCGTATGGCTGCCTGTGATTATAGCTTCAAGTGTTGCTCTCGGAATCTTTGTAGGGAATCATTACCTTAGACTGACACAAGGCAAAAGACATATTTATTCCAGTGGAAATAAGATCAATGCTATACTTGACATTATCGACGAACAGTATGTCGATACCGTCAATATGAAGCAACTGGTGGAAGATGCCATTCCTAAAGTTTTCAGCGAACTGGACCCACACTCCGTATATATACCGGCCAAAGACGCCCAACGGGTGAATGAAGACCTGGAAGGATCGTTCAGCGGTATCGGGGTTTCCTTCAATACGCAAACCGACACCATCCTGGTTATCAACGTCATTCCGGGCGGACCGTCCGAAAAGGCCGGCCTAAAGCCTTTCGACCGTATCATCACGATCAACGACTCCCTGTATGCCGGCAACAAAAGCGACCAGGAAGTCATCATGAAGACCCTGCGCGGTGCGAAGAACAGTACGGTCAAACTGGGTGTAAAACGTAAAAACGAGCCGGAGTTATTGTATTTCGACGTGACTCGCGGCGATGTTCCCGTCAGTTCAGTCGATGTGTCTTACGAGGTAAGCAAAGGAATTGGCTACATCAAAGTAAGCAAATTCGGCCGTACCACTTATAACGAGTTTATTACGGCAATCGCCAAGCTGAAGCAGACTGGCTGCTCCTCATTCGTGATCGACCTCCGCGGTAACACGGGCGGTTATATGGACGCCGCCATCAATATGGTAAACGAATTTATGCCGGAAGGTCGACTGATCGTATATACGGAAGGAAAGGCATTCCCACGCAACGATGTCTATACGAACGGCACAGGCACTTGCCAGGATGCTCCGATCGTAGTCCTGACAGACGAGTTCTCGGCTTCCGCCAGCGAAATCTTCTCCGGGGCTATCCAGGATAACGACCGCGGGCTGATCATCGGCCGCCGTACTTTCGGCAAAGGTTTGGTCCAGTCTCCTATCCAGTTAAGTGACGGCTCGGAAATCCGTCTGACGATCGCACGTTATTACACTCCGTCAGGACGTTGTATCCAAAAAAAGTATGAATTAGGGAAAGACAGCGAATACGAACAGGATATCTACCAACGCTTCATGCACGGTGAATTCGACTCTGCCGACAGTATCAAGCTGAACAACAGCGAGAAATACGAAACTGTAATGGGACGCCCTGTTTACGGTGGTGGCGGTATCATGCCGGATATCTTCATCCCGCGTGACACAAGCGGTGTAACTTCTTATTTCTCCAACGTAGTCAATTCCGGTACGCTGAACCTGTATGCACTCGAATACTCGGATCGCAATTACGACAAGTTGTCTTCTTTCAAAACCTATCAGGATTTGTATCAATATCTGCAACAGCAACCGCTGCTCTCCGATTTCACCAACTATGCCGCAACGAAAGGGATCAAGAAACGTCCGCACCTGATCAACATATCAGGCAAACTGATCGAGAAACAACTCCAGGCCTACATCGTCCGTAACTTCTTCGACGAAGCTGGCTTCTATCCTATCTTCCAGAATGATGATATCACGCTGAAACGTGCCATCAAAGTTCTGAACGAAGGCAAATCATTCCCGACACCGGAGAACAAAAACAATACATCCAATGGAATTGCGCAAAGCCAAACAAACGCTTCGAGAGGATATGGCCTCCTTAAAGAGATCATACACGAAGACTACATTGCAGGATCTCTCTGCTAAGATAATGGAACGGCTGGAAGAGACGAATCTCTTCCAGCAAGCTTCATGCATAGCACTTTACCACGCCATTCCTGGCGAGGTGCAAACAGCCGGTCTGATTGGAAAATGGTATCGGGAAAAGAAATTATTGCTCCCTCTTATAAAGGGGAATGACCTCCAATTACTCCTATACTCAGGAAAGGAATCACTCAAATCCGGTGCTTTCGGCATTCTGGAACCGACCGAAGATTGCGTGGCCGTACCGGAAAACGAAATAGACCTGATCATTGTTCCAGGCGTAGCTTTCGACCGGCAGCGTAACCGCCTCGGACGGGGAAAAGGGTTTTACGACCGTCTGCTCTCCACACTGAACGTTCCTAAAATCGGAATCAGCTACGATTTCCAACTGAAAGACCAAATACCGGTCGAACCGTTCGACCGGAAAATGGACCTGATCATAACAGAAAAGGAGATTATCTGATCACTATATCTTGTATAACTGTCGCCCCGGCATAATCGTTCAGGCTCTTTACCAGACGTTCCCGGCATAAGACCAATTCACTTCTCAGGACGGAAGAGGTGAGGGAAACATGCAGCACTTTGTCTTTTATATAGATATTACACGTGTACTGTGCAACCATCGGTCCCAATATCTCTCCCCAAGCCCGCAAGACACGAATTTCCTGTATCTTCCCCCGCAACTCGGCATTATCTTCAAAAAACTCCCGGATCGCATCGCCCAGCGTCTGTGCATTCCGGTGCATCATTCCGCCTCCTCCATTGGTTGTACTTCGCCCTGTTCGACCCTGAACAGAGCGTAGCCGTGATTGATCGATTGCAGGATGGCGTCCAGGTATTTCCGGTTCGTATCGGTAATAAAGATCTGTCCGAACTGGTCACCGCTCACCAACTTGACGATCTGCTCCACCCGATCGGCATCCAGTTTATCGAAAATATCGTCCAGCAGAAGGATCGGACATGCCTGTCCCCTGCGGGAAAGAAACACATACTGAGCCAGCTTAAGGGCAATCAGATACGTTTTGTTCTGCCCCTGCGAACCGACACGGCGGATCAGGTAGTCATTCAGCGTCATCTCCAGTTCGTCCTTGTGAATACCGGTCGAGGTATAACCGAGTATGCGGTCGCGCTCTCGGTTGGCAGCCAACATATCCGCCAGATTCCCCTTCTCCAGCTGAGAAATATACCGCAAACCGACTTGTTCGGTCGAACGGCAAATCGTCTGGTAATACTCGTTGAAGATCGGGATGAAATCGTTGACCAACATCTGCCGCTTCTCGCACACCATCCGGCCATACATATCCAGTTGCATTTCCAGCACTTCATAGAGGGAAACATCGGTACACTGGTCCTTCAACAGCGAATTCCGCTGGAGCAAAGCTTTATTATATTGTATCAGTGCATGCAGGTAGGATTTGTCCTGCTGCGAAATAATCACATCGAGAAAGCGGCGGCGCTCCTCGCTCCCGCCCTGTATCAGTTCCGAATCGGCAGGAGAAACCATCACCAATGGCAACAGACCGATATGCTCCGACAGTTTGTCGTACTCTTTCTTATTCCGCTTGAACTGTTTCCGCTGCCGGCGGCGGATGGCACAAAAGATCTCCTCTTCACGTCCCTCATAGTCATAGTTACCCTGCAACACACACATATCCTGCCCGTTGTTGATCAACTGGGAATCGGGCGTGTTGATATGGCTCTTACAAAAAGAGAGATAATGAACGGCATCCAGCAAATTGGTCTTCCCCATTCCATTATTCCCGAAAAAACAATTTATATCGGGAGAGAAAGAAACTTCTGCCTGAAGAATGTTTTTATAATTGAGTATAGAAAGCTTTTTAAGTATCATCCGCACTATATTAGTCGCACAAAATTAAAAAATATACTTCTAAGTATAGATTTTCTCGGTAAAAAAAACTACTTTTGCGACTTGAATTGCCACAGGCATAAAACAGTGATAAAATAATAACAACTATAAAACATTATGGCTACTAAGGAAAAAGACACCAACAAGGAGTTAGAGGTCGAAGAAATTGTTTCAAGATCAGAACAGTTCATTGAAAACAATTCAAAGAAAATCATTTATGGTATTATAGCACTCGCTCTCGTTGTTGGAGCTGTTTTGGGTATCAAGCACGGATATTTAATTCCGCAAGAAAAAAAAGCTGCAGCAGCTATGTTCAAAGGCGAACAATATTTTGCAAAAGATTCTTTCAACCTGGCATTGAACGGAAACGGTGCGGATTATGAAGGATTCGAAGCTATCATCAATCAATACGGAAGCACATCAGCCGGTAACCTGGCAAAGGCTTATGCCGGTATCTGTTATTTCAAGATGGGTGAAAACGAAAAAGCATTGGACCTGCTGAAATCATTCAGCGGTAGCGACGAGATGATCTCTCCGGCTATCACGGGCCTGATCGGTGACTGCTACGTAAATATGGGCAATGTAAAAGAAGGTATCAGCTATTTCGAAAAAGCGGCCAAGCAGGCAAGCAACGAAGTGATCAGCCCGACTTATCTGAAGAAAGCCGGTATCGCTTACGAAAGCCTGAAACAGTATGGCGATGCAGTTAAAGCATACACTACGATCAAGGAAAAATATTTCAATTCAATGGAAGCTTCCGATATCGACAAATATATCACCCGTGCTTCAGCATTGAACAAATAACGCATACACATTATTATAATCATATAAGAGGATGTCTCGTCAAACAAGGCATCCTCTTCTTTTAAGAACAAGAATATGGCTACAGCTTATCAAAATTTATCGGAATACGACTTCAACAGTGTTCCTGACGGATCGGAGGTGACTGTCGGAATCGTCGTAGCAGAATGGAACAAGCACATCACCGAAAAGCTATTGGAAGGTGCCTGCAACACATTGGAAAAACATGGCGTCAAAGCCGAAAACATATATGTAAAACGAGTACCGGGCAGCTTCGAACTGACTTTTGGCGCAAAAAGAATGGCTGAAACAAAAGAAGTAGACGCTGTTATCGTTTTAGGTTGTGTTGTAAGAGGCGATACTCCTCATTTCGATTATGTATGTTCAGGCGTTACGCAGGGTATTACAGAATTGAACCTTATGTACGATATTCCGTTCATTTTCGGACTATTAACGACAGATACCATGCAACAATCAGAAGACCGTGCAGGTGGCAAATACGGAAACAAAGGCGATGAAGCAGCAGTAACCGCTCTTAAAATGGTAAATTTTTCTGCCTAAACGCTTGCAGGTTTCAAAATAAATCGTACCTTTGCACTGCAATTGAAAATAATGGGGGCAGTTACCAGAGTGGCCAAATGGGGCTGACTGTAACTCAGCTGGCTTTCGCCTTCGGTGGTTCGAATCCATCACTGCCCACTTCTTAATTGACAATTAAGAAACAAACAAATTGCGGAAGTAGCTCAGTTGATAGAGCATTAGCCTTCCAAGCTGAGGGTCGCGGGTTTGAGCCCCGTCTTCCGCTCTTGAAAAGAGGAAAATCGAAAGGTTTTCCTCTTTTTTTATTTGATAGTCTGTATTTATTTACATTCCTTTGTGTTGTAACATTATACAAATATATAGGGCGCATAGTAAAAAACCTGTGTTTAGGCGCTAAATTCATACCTTTGCAAAAACAAAAACAACGCAATGAAAAAGAATCCTTACATAGAACTTGCCGAATGCCTTCTGCCTGAAGAAATGGTTGAATATTTTGAGGTGGTTAAAGTAGAAAAGACCAAAGCTACATTGGATGTAACTTTAG